>Ga0302325_10000757_pt1 | contig 86614 bp, 82 predicted proteins | sample Palsa_T0_2_FD_201948 | JGI IMG/M metagenome (GOLD analysis project Ga0302325, IMG submission 201948) | Peat permafrost microbial communities from Stordalen Mire near Abisko, Sweden - Palsa_T0_2 | ecosystem: Environmental > Terrestrial > Soil > Palsa > Peat permafrost | place: Sweden: Abisko...
TCAAGACCGCGCTCGCCGCCTCCAAGGGCGAAAAAGTCGAGGCCAATGTCGATACCGGCGCGAACCTCATCACCACCGCCAATATGAAGGAGCCGCGCGCGCAGGAACTGCTGAGCCCGAAGGTGAAGTGAGGCTCGGCTCCTACGCCCTGCGGAGCGCCTAAATTCCTGTCATGGCTGGGCAAAGGCGCGCAAGGCGGTTGCGCTTTGAAGATCTCGTCCGGCCATGACAGAACCACCGCGATCTGCTTTGTTGATTGCTCGTCTGCGATCCCGATCCAAGGAGAGGTGCGTTAATGCAGGCCCAAAGTCCGAGCGCTGCTGAGGAGCAAGGCGCCAACCGGACCGGCGCCGCCCCGCTCCTGACGCTCGAGAAGCTCGACAAGCGCTTTGGCGCGACCCATGCGCTGAAAGCGGTCGATCTGTCGTTCGAGCGGGGCGAGATTCACGCCATCGTCGGAGAGAACGGCGCAGGCAAATCGACCTTGATCAAGCTGCTCACCGGCGTCCATCCGCGCAGCGGCGGCGAAATCTTCTGGGAGGGAGCGCCGGTCGCGCTGGCAAGCCCCCCCGAGGCGATCGGCATGGGCATCAACGCCGTCCATCAGGAAGTCGTGCTCTGCCCGCACCTGACGGTCGCCGCCAATCTTTTCCTTGGCGACGAGACCGTCCGATTCGGCTTTCTCCAGCATGGCGCGATGGTGCGCGAGGGACAAAAGCTGCTCGACGAGCTTGGCTTCGATTTGCCGGCCGCCGTGCAGCTCTCTTCGCTCACCATCGGCCAGCAGCAGCTGGTCGCCACCGCGCGCGCCGAGCGGCGCGGCGCCAAATTCCTCATCTTCGACGAGCCGACCGCCTATCTCACGCGCACCGAAACGGCCGCGCTTTTCCTGCTGATCCGCCGACTCAAGGCCAAGGGCGTCACCATCGTCTATATCAGCCATCGCCTCGAGGAAGTGTTCGAACTGGCCGACCGCGTTTCGGTGTTGCGCGACGGGGCGCTGGTCGGGACAAGGAAAATCTCGGAGACTAATGAAAACGATCTTATCGCGCTGATGATCAATCGCTCGATCGAGCAAATCTACCACAAGGACAAGGTCGGCCTCGGCGCGACTATCCTGGAGACGAAGGGGCTTTCCGGCAAGGGTTTCGAGGATATCTCGATCCGCGTACGCGAAGGCGAGATCGTCGGGCTTTACGGCCTGATCGGCGCCGGGCGCAGCGAATTCGTGCAAAGCGTGTTCGGGCGCTTCCCGGCGACCTCTGGCGAAATCGTCTGGCGAGGCAAAAAAGTCGACATCCGCTCGGAGCGCCACGCGATGGATCTGGGCATCGCGCTGGCGCCCGAAAGCCGACGCGACCAGGGTCTCTGCCTCAACCTCGGCGTCGGCTTCAACATCAATCTGCCGATCTTCGACAAGCTCAGTTTCGGTCCATTGATCAACATTCCGAGCGAAGCGCGCCACGCCGAGCGCCAGATCAAGGAAATGCAGATCAAGACGGCCTCGCGCAACGCCAACGCCTCCAGCCTGTCGGGCGGCAACCAGCAGAAGATCGTCATCGCCAAATGGCTCAATCATGGGGCCAAATTGTTTATCTTCGACGAGCCGACGGTCGGCGTCGACGTCGGCACCAAGGCCGAGATCTATCGCCTGATGGGCCAGTTGCTGCACCATGGCGCCGGGCTCATTCTGATCTCGTCCTATTTGCCGGAGGTTTACGAACTGGCCGATACGCTGCATATTTTTCGTCGCGGCTCGATCGCCGCCAGCCATGCCTTCAAGGACGCCTCGCACGAGACGATTCTGACCGAGGCGATCGGCGTATGAGCGCAACGATGCGAGCGCCTGCGCAAGCGCAAAACGAGCCGGCGAAGCCGCGCGATCATGGGACGGACGGGCGGGGGGATCGGATCCAATGAGCGTGCAAGAAGCAAGTCCAAGAAAGCGGCCCAACGCCGGCGTCAATGTTCTGCTCGGTCTGACCCTCCTCGGCCTGCTGCTGCTGATGTGGGTCATTCTGGCCTTCGCCACGCCCACTTTCTGGACCGAGAACAACATCACCAATCTGGCGCGCCAGGGCTCGATGATCGCGATCCTGGCGATCGGCGAGACATTCGTCATTATCACCGGCGGCATCGACCTGTCCGTCGGCGCCGTGGTCGGCTTTTGCAGCATGGCGATCGCGCTTCTGCTCGGCCAGCATGTTCCGATCGGGCAGGCGATTATCGCCACCCTGGCGATCGGGCTCGGCATCGGTCTGTTTCACGCCTTCGGCATCGTCCAACTCGGCCTGCCGCCGTTCATCATGACGCTGGCGAGCCTGACGGCCCTGCGCGGCATCGGCCTGCTCATCACCAATGGCGCGACGATATCGATAACCAAGGACGTATTCACTGGCTTTTCGCGCGGCGGCTTCCTTGGTGTGCCCAACCTGTTCTGGATGGTTCTCGTCGTCGCCATTCCCGCCTATTTCCTGCTCCATCAAAGCCGCTGGGGACGCTATTTGTTCGCCATCGGCTCCAACGCGGAGGCGGCGCGACTCTCGGGCGTGAACGTCAAGGCGATCATTTATCTCGCCTATATCCTGTCCTCGGTCTGCGCCGCCTTTGTCGGCGTTCTCCTGGCCATGCGCATCGGCATCGGCAATCCGACCCAGGCCGAGGGTTGGGAATTGCAGGCGATTGCCTCCTCGGTGATCGGGGGCACTAGCCTGTTCGGCGCCATCGGCTCCATTCACGGGCCCCTGCTCGGCTCGTTCATCCTCACAACGATCAACAATGGCGCGAACCTCCTTAATCTCAATTCGTTCTGGCAGCGCATCATCACCGGCCTGCTTATCATCGTGATCGTCTATTTCGACGGCCTGCGCCGCAAGAAGCGGTGAGAGCGGAGGCGCCCGACGCTCATTGTTTCACGTCCGCCAGCAGCGCCTCGACCGCCGGCAGGATATTGGCGACGATCGTCTCGACGCCTTCGTGGGTCGGGTGCAGTCCGTCCTTCTGATTGAGCTTGGGATCGGCGGCGATTCCCTCGAGAAAAAACGGATAGAGCACGACGCCGAAGCTCTTGGCCAGGTCCGGATAGATCGCATCGAAGCGACCCTGATAGTCGGCGCCCATATTGGGCGCGGCGCGCATGCCGGTGAGCAGCGTCGCGATGTGGGCGTCGCGAGCACGCGTCAATATCGCCGCGAGCGAAGCCTTGGCCGCCGCCGGATCAAGCCCGCGCAGCATGTCGTTGGCGCCAAGTTCGACGATCAGCGCGTCCGTTCCCGCCGGCGCCGCCCAATCATAACGCGCCAGGCCGTCGGCCGCCGTATCGCCGGAAACCCCGGCATTGCTGATTTCGACGTCATAGCCTTTGGCCTTCAACGCTTTTTCCAGCGTCTCGGGAAAGCCTTGCCCCGGCGGCAGGCCGAGGCCCGCCGTCAGGCTGTCGCCGAGCGCGACCACATGCAGGGTGCGCGCCCGCGCCTCGGCGGCGAGGAAAGGCGTTGCGACGATTAGCGCCAGCGCCAGCAACTGGACGCCCGCAAAACAATGCCCATATGTGAAAGCCCGCTTCGGCATTTGGAACAATCCCGCCATGGCTGAATCCGCGATAGAACTTCGCGATCTGGACTTGAGTTTGGGCCGCGGCGCGGCGCGCGTCCATATCCTGCGCCATATAAGCCTCGATATCGCGCGCGGCGAGGCGGTCGGCCTCGTCGGCCCCTCGGGATCGGGCAAATCGACGCTGCTGATGACGATGGCGGGCCTCGAGCGCGCCGACGGCGGATCGATAAAAATCGACGGGGTTCGGCTGGACGGCTTGGGCGAAGATGCGCTGGCGAAGTTTCGCGGCGCTAAAATCGGCATCGTGTTTCAATCGTTCCATCTGATCCCGACCATGACCGCCCTCGAAAATGTCGCCGCGCCCCTGGAACTCGCCGGCGCCGCCGACGCGTTCCAGCGCGCCGGCGCGGAACTGGCCGCTGTCGGCCTTGCCGACCGGCTGTCGCATTATCCGGCGCAGCTTTCGGGCGGCGAACAGCAGCGCGTCGCCCTCGCGCGCGCCCTGGCGCCGCGCCCGTCCCTGCTGATCGCCGATGAGCCGACCGGCAATCTCGATGAAGCGACGGGGCGCTCGATCATCGAACTCCTGTTTGATCTGCGCGCCGAACGCGGCGCGACGCTCGTGCTCGTCACGCATGACCTGGCCCTGGCGGCGCGTTGCGACCGGACGATCCGCTTGCGTTCGGGAAAAATCGAGGCCGAGGCTTTGGCGGCGGAGTGACGGATATTACCCCGACGCCCAAGGCGAGCTTTGCGTTTCTGCCGCCGATCCTGCGTCTCGCCTCGCGCGATTTGCGTGGCGGCCTGGCGGGCCTGCGCATTTTCCTGGCCTGCATCGCGCTGGGGGTGGCGACGATCGTCGGCGTCAATTCGCTCGCCCGCAGCCTCGACGACGGCCTGTCGCGCGACGGGCGCGCCATTCTCGGCGGCGACGCCAGTTTTTCGCTTATCCATCGCGAATTGTCGCCGGAAGAGCGCGCCTATCTCAGCGCGCGTGGGACGCTGTCGACCGTCGGCTCGATGCGCGCGATGGCGCGCGCCGACGACGGCGACGCCGCGCTTGTCGAGATCAAATCGGTCGAGGCTTCCTGGCCTGACGTCGGAACGCCGGCGTTCTCGCCAGCCATTAGCCCGCAGGACATTTTCGCGCTGAAAGACGGGGTCTATGGCGCGGCGGTCGAAGATGCGCTGCTGGAGCGGCTCAACCTCAAGATCGGCGACCGCTTCGCGCTCGGCGCCCTGCGCATCGAGATCCGCGCGACAATTGTCGACGAGCCCGACCGGCTCGGCTCCGGCATAGGCTTTGGGCCGCGCGCGCTCGTCTCGGACGCGGCTCTGCGCGCCACCGGCCTCATTCAGCCGGGCTCGCTGGTGCGGTGGACGACGCGGGTGTTGCTCGGCGCCAAGGACGAGCCGCCGCCCGAGGCGGCCGTGAAAGCCTTTGTCGATGACGCCAACAGGGCGTTTCCTCAGGCAGGCTGGGAGGCGCGCGACCGCGCTAATGTTTCCCCGAGCTTTTCCAAAAACCTCGACCGTTTCACCGAATTCCTTGCGTTGATCGGCCTGACCTCGCTGATCGTGGGCGGCGTCGGCGTCGCCAATGCGGCGCAAGGCTTTGTCGAGCGCAAGCGCCCGACGCTGGCGACGCTCAAATCCATCGGCGCGACGGGCGGCGGCGTGGTGCTCATCGCGCTCATCGAATTCATAGGCGTCGCGCTGATCGGCATCGGCATCGGGATGGCGCTTGGCGCGGCTCTGCCCTTTGCGGTCGATGCGTTGTTTGGCCAGATCATTCCGTTTCCGCTTGCGCCCGCCGTATTTCCCGGCGAACTCGCGCTGGGCTTCGTCTATGGCCTGCTGACGGCGCTGGTCTTTTCGATCGCGCCGCTCGGGCGCGCGCATGACCTGCCGGTGTCCGCCCTGTTCCGCGATCTCGTGGAATCGCCGGGCCGATGGCCGAGGCTGCGCTATCTCGCGGCGAGCGCGCTCGCCGCGCTGGCGCTCGCCGCGCTGGCGGTTTTCGAGAGCGCCGAACAGCGCATCGCGATCATCGTCGTCGTGGCGACGATCCTTGGCTTTATCGCGCTGCGCCTTGTCGCGCTCGGCGTCATGTTTCTGGCGCGTCACGCGCCGGCTGCACGCGGCGTCGAATGGCGCATGGCGCTCGCCAATATTCATCGGCCCGGCGCGATGACGCCCTCGGTCGTGCTCTCGCTTGGCCTCGGCCTCGCCGTGCTCGTGACGCTGACGCTGATCGATGGCAATTTGCGCAACCAGCTACGCCAGAACCTGCCTGGGGAGACGCCAAGCTTCTATTTCCTCGACGTGCGCGGCGCCGATCTCGACGCCTTTCTTCAATTCCTCGCCGACAAGGCGCCGGACGCCAAAATCGTCGAGGCGCCGATGATGCGAGGGCGGTTCGTCAAGATCGGCGAGATTCCCGCCGAGGATGTGAAGGCCAAGGAAAGCGTCGCCTGGGTGCTGGAGGGCGATCGCGGCGTCACCTATGCGCCGACGCCGCCCGATGGCTCGGCAATAAAAGCGGGCCAATGGTGGCCGAAGGATTATGCCGGGCCGCCGCTCGTCTCGATGGAGGAAGAGATCGCCGACGGGCTCGGCCTGAAAATCGGCGATTCCCTCACCGTGAATGTGCTCGGGCGCAACATAACGGCGACGATCGCCAATTTGCGCAAGGTGAACTGGCGTAGCTTCGCGATCAACTTCGTGCTGGTCTATTCGCCCAATACTTTCAACGGCGCGCCGCACACGTTCCTCGTCACCGCCGCTTTCCCGAAAGACATCGGCGCGCCCCGCGAAATCGCCTTGCTGAAGCAGGCCGCCCATGATTTCCCCGCGATCGCCAGCCTTCGCGTGCGCGATGCGTTGGAGGCGGTCGAGGCTCTCATCACCAAGCTCGCGGTGGCGATACGATCGGCCTCGGGCGTCGCGCTATCGACCTCGGTGCTGGTGCTCGCCGGCGCACTCGCCGCCAACCGCCGCACGCGCATTTATGATTCGGTGGTGCTCAAGATTCTGGGCGCCACGCGCGGACGTCTGCTCGCCGCCTTCCTAATCGAATATGCGCTGCTGGGCGCAGCGACCGCCGCTTTCGGCGTAGCGGCGGGAGCGGGCGCGGCCTACGTCATCGTCACGAACATCATGCAACTCGATTTTGCCTTCTCATGGGCGGCGGCTTTGGGCGCGGCCGTCGCGGCGCTATTGCTGACCGTGCTGCTCGGGCTCCTCGGCGCCTGGCGCATATTGGGGCAGAAGCCGGCGGCGTTCCTGCGGGAGTTGTGAGCGCGGCGGCGCTTGGCGCGCGCCGCCCAAAGTTCCTCGCCAATTCAGCGTCTGCATGGCGCCGTTCAATCGCCGGAGAATCCGCGACTGGCCGCTCGGCTTGCCGACTATGCCGACCGGCCCATTAATCGCCTCTTGCGTCTGATGCCGTCGATCGCCGCCGAGAAACCGAACGGCGCCGTGCAAGCCTCCATCCTCAAATGCCTTCAAGTGGCGATCGATTCTCTCGAAGAGACTCCCACGCCTCCGGCGCCCTGGCTGTCGTCAACGATGGCTGGAATAACCGGCGGGATCAGCGGCGCCTTTGGGTTGATCGCCTTGCCGATCGAAGCGAGGGGGAAGACCTGTCCCGCATCGCCGGGCGATTGGCTTGCATGGAGGTCTTCTCCCTTGGGGGGAACCGTGCCGAGATGCGCGCGCCCCATCATCCCTGGCAGATCGAGTTGCGCGGCGCGATCGACACTTTGATCTTCGATCCGGCGAACGATCCCGCCATGGCTGCGCGCGGCGAAAAGATCAAAGCGGAATTGCTCGAGAGCCCGATCTTCCAGATGCAGTTGAACGTTCTTTGCCAGGACGTCGTGGCGCAAGCGAATGCGAATGCCGCGGTTCACGCCGTCTCCGTCTCGACCGGGTTGCAATTTGCGCTTCTCGCCTTGGGCAAATGGCTGGGCGACGACAAACAACTCCAGGTGCGGCTCAATCGCTGGGGGCGGCGCGCGGCTTTGCGCGCCCTCGCGCCGCGCAGCGCCGACATCGGCGCCAATGTCGTCGCCAATTGGGACGCCTCGACGCTGGTCGGGAGGCCGGAGCAGTAGGTCGGGCGCGACCTGCAATATGTCCGCATCAAGAGGACGCTCGTCGGCGGCCTCGTCGGATTGGTGATTTTCGTCGCGTCGCGGTGGTTGACGCCGGGCTAGCGCGTTCAGCCATCGTCTTCTGGGGGATGCTCCGGGGGCTGCGCCGCCGGCTTGCAGCAGGAGGAGCCGCCGCCGGCTGCGGCACCGCAGGATCGCCACTGATCCCGCGCTTGGCCTCATTCAGCAGCTTCTCCATTACCGAAGGTTGGAGGCCCACGGGCGCCTGCACGAGGTCGTATTTGATGTAGGGCGCGAGCTGGCCCACGGCCTCCTTGAGAACCTCAACCCCCACGAAATTCATCAGCAACAATCCCATGAGCAGCGATTTTGCGTGCGGGTCGATCGCGACGTTCTTCTGCACCTTGTCCAGCTGCGTCGAGATCGCGCTCTGTTCGTCGTTGGTGAGATTTTGCATCAATGCGAAACAGAATGGCGGCAACGATGAAATCGCCTTGTCGAACGATACGTCCTTCATCGCCTCCGCCGCTTCGCGAGCGCGGTCGGCTCCCCTGCGACGGTCGACCCCACGGTCAGCGGCCGCCAGCAGGACATCGAGCAACAACGCGGGGCCGACTGAAATATCGTTATCGTCAAATCGGATCTTGAAAATCGAGGATCTGAGGAAAGTTAGTGAACCGAAGCCTGCGACCAGAATCTCGTAGATCGCGCGTTTGGTCGGATCGGTCTCCGAAATGAAACTGGCGCCGACGGTCTGCAGCAGATAGAGACCGGTAAGCGAGGCGACGATGTTCACTGCGATATAGATCGACGCCCCATAAGTGGGCAAAGCCCGGAACGGCGCATCCTTGTAGCGTCCGATCAATTCGATAGCGCCGGTCGCGGCGCCGAGCGCGGCGATCACTGCCCATTGGCCAGGGATAAGGAACAGCGCCGCCGCTATCGATGCGCCCAAGGCGCAGACAAAGGCTACCTCGAAACTATAGTAGAAGCACAACCCCGCCGTAATAACGACGAGAAGCGCAAGAACGCCGATCTCCCCAACATATGCCGACATCGCTCCCCCCGAAGCAGCGTCGCTACCTTTCCCACGGGCGGCAGACCTCGCGCGCCCGTCGGCATTAAGTGGACGGCGGTCCAGCGGACGCGACGATCGTATCGTCGCCGCGGGACTCAAGCCGGACCAATCCAAACTTAGCGGCGTTTCCGACAGCCGAAGCAATATCCTCCGGCGTAAAACTCAATTCACGCGCCAGTTCTCCCACAGTCCGGGGGCCTTGCTTGACGCGTTCGACGACCTGCTCGATCGCCGTCCGGCCGCTGACTTCCCCCAGATACGTGCCAAAGAAATCACTGTTGGCGCCGGGCGTTTTGTTTTCTCTCATATTTCGGTCCCGCTCAAGAAACGACTGTAGGGACAATGGTCGTTGCTTCACTAGACATAAGCGGTTGCAAGTCAAAATGCTAGCTGTCGATATTCCTCGCATCCCATCATCGCGCTTGTCAGCCTCTCACGCGGTCGACGCCGCCTTGCGACCGAGCGCCGCCTGCGCGGCGGCGAGGCGCGCGATGGGGACGCGGAAGGGCGAGCAGGAGACGTAATCGAGCCCGACGCTCTCGCAAAAGGCGATGCTGGCGGGATCGCCGCCATGTTCGCCGCATATGCCAAGCTTGATATCCGGGCGGGTCGCCCGGCCCCGCTCGGCGGCGATTCTGACCAATTCGCCGACGCCTTCCTGATCGAGCGTCACGAAGGGATCGACGGCCAGAATGCCGCGCGTCGTGTAGAAGCCGAGGAACGAGGCGGCATCGTCGCGCGAGACGCCGAGCGTCGTCTGGGTCAGATCATTGGTGCCGAACGAAAAGAATTCGGCGCTTTTGGCGATGTCGCCGGCCCGCAGCGCGGCGCGCGGCAGTTCGATCATCGTGCCGATCTCGTACGGCACGGCGACGCCCGTCTCCGTGGCGACGGCCTCGGCCGTCGCCACGATAATCGCCTTGACGACGTCGAGTTCGGCTCTCGCCATGACGAGCGGGATCATGATCTCGGCCTTGATCGGCTGGCCGGTCTTGGCGCCCGCCTCGACGGCGCCCTCGAAAATGGCTCGCGCCTGCATTTCGGCGATCTCGGGATAGCGGATCGCGATGCGCACGCCGCGAAAGCCGAGCATCGGATTGACCTCATGCAAATCGGCGGCGCGCGCGCGCAGCTTTTGCGCGCTCGCCCCCATCGCCTTGGCGACCTCGGCGATTTCCGCCTCGGTATGGGGAAGAAATTCATGCAAAGGCGGATCGAGCAGGCGGATCGTCACCGGCAGACCGTTCATGATCTCGAACAATTCGGCAAAATCGCGCCGCTGGATCGGCAGCAGCTTGGCCAAAGCCGTGCGCCGTCCCGCCTCCGTTTCGGCCAGGATCATTTCGCGCACCGCGACGATGCGCTCGCCCTCAAAGAACATGTGCTCGGTGCGGCACAGCCCGATGCCCTCGGCGCCGAAGCTGCGCGCCACGCGCGCGTCATTGGGCGTTTCGGCATTGGCCCGCACTTTCATGCGCCGCACCGCGTCGGCCCAGCCCATCAGCGTTGCAAACTCGCCGGTGACTTCCGGTTTCACCATGGCGATCGCGCCTTGCAGGACCTCGCCATTGCCGCCGTCGATGGTGAGGACGTCGCCCTTTTTCAGCGTGACGCCGCCCGCGGTCATCGTCTGGTTGCGATAATCGACCTGGATCGTCCCGGCGCCCGATACGCAGGGCTTGCCCATGCCGCGCGCCACCACGGCGGCGTGCGAAGTCATGCCGCCGCGCGTCGTCACGATGCCTTCGGCGGCATGCATGCCATGGATGTCCTCGGGCGAGGTCTCGATGCGCACGAGGATCACCTTGCGGCCGATGTTTCTGAGTTGCTCGGCTTCGTCCGAGGAGAACACGATCTCGCCGCAAGCCGCGCCCGGCGAAGCGGGCAGGCCGATGGCGATCGGCTGGCGGGCGGCTTTCGGATCGATCATCGGATGCAGCAATTGATCGAGCGAGGCGGGCTCGACGCGGGTCACCGCGTCGTCCCGGGAGATCAACCCCTCATCGGCCATTTCGACGGCGATGCGCAGCGAGGCCGGCGCCGTGCGCTTGCCGCCGCGCGTCTGCAGCATCCACAATTTGCCGCGCTCGATCGTGAATTCGAGATCCTGCATGTCGCGATAATGCTTTTCGAGCAGCCTGGTGGTGGCGTTGAACCGCGCGAAGGCTTCCGGCATCAGGATTTCGAGCGAAGGGGCGTCCGAACCCGCCGCCTTGCGCGCCGCCTCGGTGATGTTCTGCGGCGTGCGAATGCCGGCCACCACATCCTCGCCCTGAGCGTTGACGAGGAACTCGCCGTAAAGCTCGTTGGCGCCGGTCGAGGGATTGCGCGTGAAGGCGACGCCGGTCGCCGAGGTCTCGCCCATATTGCCGAACACCATCGCCTGGACGCTGACCGCCGTGCCCCAGCTCTCGGGAATTGCGTTGAGGCGCCGATAGGTGATGGCGCGCGGATTCATCCAGGAGGAAAAGACCGCGCCGACCGCCCCCCAAAGCTGCTGACGGGCGTCTTGGGGAAAAGGCTTGCCGCTCGCCTCCGCGACTTTGGCCTTGTAGGCGACGATGATCTCGCGCCAATCTTCGGCGGTGAGGTCCGTGTCCAGCATATAGCCTTTATCTTCCTTATGCGCCTCCAGGATTTCCTCGAAATGGTGGTGCTCAATGTCCAGCACGACATTGGAATACATCTGGATGAAGCGGCGATAGCTGTCATAGGCGAAGCGCTCGTCGCCCGAGGTCGCGGCCAAAGTGACGACCGAAGCGTCGTTGAGGCCGAGGTTCAGCACGGTGTCCATCATGCCCGGCATGGAGGCTCGGGCGCCCGAGCGCACCGAGACCAGCAGCGGATTGGCGGCCTCGCCGAAGACGCGCCCGGTGAGCGCCCCTACCGTCTCGAGAGCCGTCTCGACCTGCGCTGTCAGATCCCCCGGATATTCCCGGGAATGGGCGTAAAAGTGCGAACAGACTTCGGTGGTGATGGTGAAGCCTGGCGGCACAGGCAGGCCGAGATTGGCCATTTCCGCCAGATTAGCGCCCTTGCCGCCCAGCAGGTCGCGCATCTTCCCCGTCCCTTCGGCTTTTTCGCCGCCGAAAGAATAGACCCATTTCGTCATCGACAATTCCTTGGATAATCCCCTGAAAAGACTGACGCCCTGCCCGCCGATCAGCGCTTAGCGCGCAAGCCGAGGCCGAAGCTGACCCAACCCGCGCCGTTGAACAACAGATCGACCCCGAGCAAGGTTCCCAGCACCCAGATCGAATCGGCCGGCCAATGCGTGACGATGATGACCCCCAGCAGGACCGTGACGGCGCCGGCGAGAAAAACCATCGCGCGCGGATGATCGGCGGGAAGCTGAAAGGCGAGGTAGAGGCGCACGACCCCCGCGGCGATAAGGCCCGCGCCAAGCACCAAAGTGAGCGCCGCGGAAGCGAAGATTGGGTTGAAGATGCAAACGAGGCCAACGAAGAGATAGAGGATGCCGCCGATCACCCAGAGGAAAAACCGGCTCCAGCCCTGCGAACGCATGCCGATGCCGATTTCCGCCGCGCCGGCGATCAGGAAAACGACGCCGTTGATGGTGACGGTGGCGATCGTCGCCGCCAGCGCGAAAATCATTGCCGCGACGCCGAGCACGACCAGCAAGATTCCGAAGGCGACGATCGCCCCCCAACGATCGCGCAAATGGTGAATGGCGCCGCCCAGGCTATGGACTTCCCGTCCCGCGCTCGATGAATCCGTCATGGCTTTCTCCCCTTGGCGATTGCCTGAGCGCGCCCGGTTCAGCGCACGCGCATCAGGTCTCCCAGCACCCGCGCCGTATATTCCACCATCGGCACGATGCGCGCATAATTGAGGCGGGTCGGCCCGATGACGCCGAGCACGCCGGCGATCTTCTGGTCGCCATCGCGCAACGGCGCGGCGATCATCGAGGAGCCCGAGAGCGAAAAGAGCTTGTTTTCCGAACCGATGAAAATCTTCACGCCATCGCCAGTCTCCGCCCGGTGCAGCAGATCGATGACGTCGGTTTTCGTCTCGAGATCGGCGAACAGCAGGCGGATGCGCTCGAGGTCGTCGTCGGCGCGCAAATCTCCTAAGAGATTGGCCTGACCGCGCACGATCAATTGCTGACGCGTCTCTTCGACGCCGGCCCATGACGCAAGTCCGGCATCGACAAGGCGGGCCGTCAGCGCGTCAAGCTCGCTCTGGGCCGCCAGGCGCGCGGCCTCGATATCGGCGCGCGCCTCGGCGAGGGTCCGCCCGCGCACGCGCGCGTTGAGATAATTTCCCGCTTCGACCAGCGCTGAGGTTGGCATGCCGACAGGCGTGTCGACGATGCGGTTCTCGACCGAACCATCCTCCGACACCAGCACCGCCAGCGCCCTTTCCGGCTCGAGGCGCACGAATTCGATGTGTTTCAGCCGCAGATTGTCCTTGCTCGTCAAAACGACGCCCGCCCCGCGCGTCAGATTCGACAGGAGGCTCGTCGTTTCCATGAGAGCGCCTTCGAAGCCGCGTCCTTCGGCGGCCGCTTTGACCCCGTTGTCGATTCGCGTGCGCTCGGCGCTCGTCAAATCGCCAAATTCCAGCAAAGCGTCGACGAAGAAGCGCAGCCCGAGCTCGGTCGGCAGGCGTCCCGCGCTGGTATGCGGGGCGTAGATGAGGCCGAGCTCTTCGAGGTCCTGCATCACATTGCGCACGGAGGCGGGCGACAGCGAGATCGGCAGCAGGCGCGAGAGATGGCGCGACCCAAGGGGCTCGCCGGTGACGAGATAGGAATCGACGATGCGCCGGAATATCTCGCGCGAGCGAGAATTCAGATTCGCCAGGGCGCTCGGCTCGGCCAAAGTCTTGTCGGAGGGTCCGCGCATGGCGCCACCATGCCGACAAGCCGCGGCCAGCGCAAGCGGCGGGCGGCGACCGGGCCGCCCAAGGACCCCGCTTGAAAAGCCGCCGCAGCCCGGCCATAGCTGTCGCAGCGCCCCGAAACCGACCCCTTTCGCCACGTAGGCCGCCGCCAGGACCCAATCGCCATGAGCCCCAACGCCCCCGAGTTCGAATGGGAAGACCCCTTGCTCCTTGAAGCGCAATTGACGGAGGACGAGCGAGCGATTCGCGACGCGGCGCAGGCCTATGCGCAGGACAAGCTGTCGCCCCGCATCGTCGAGGCTTACGAAAATGAGACGGTTGAACCGGAGATATTCCGAGAGATGGGCGCGCTCGGCCTGCTCGGCCTGACCTTGCCGGAAAAGTACGGATGCGCGGGCGCCAATTATGTCTCCTATGGCCTTGTCGCGCGCGAGATCGAACGCGTGGATTCGGGCTACCGTTCCATGATGAGCGTGCAATCCTCGCTCGTCATGCATCCGATCTACGCCTATGGCGAGGAGGCGCAGCGCGAGAAATATCTGCCAAAACTGGCCAGCGGCGAATGGATTGGCTGTTTCGGCTTGACCGAGGCCGAAGCCGGCTCCGATCCCGGCTCGATGACGACCAAAGCCGAGCCTATCGACGGGGGCTATCGGCTGACCGGAGCTAAGCTGTGGATATCCAATGCGCCGATCGCCGATGTCTTCGTGATCTGGGCGAAATCCTCCGCCCATGGCGGCCAGATTCGCGGCTTTATCCTGGAAAAGGGCATGAAGGGCCTGGCGGCGCTCAAGATCGACGGCAAGCTTTCGCTGCGCGCCTCCATCACCGGCGAAATCGTGATGGACGGCGTCGAAATCGCCGCCGGGCAATTGCTGCCTAATGTGTCGGGCCTCAAAGGGCCGTTCGGCTGCCTCAACCGGGCGCGCTACGGCATTTCTTGGGGCGCGATGGGCGCGGCGGAGGATTGTTGGCGCAGGTCGCGCGACTATGCCCTGGGGCGCAAGCAATTCGGCCGGCCGCTCGCCGCCACGCAGCTCGTGCAAAAAAAGCTCGCCGACATGCAGACGGAAATCGCGCTCGGCCTGCAGGCTTCCTTACGCGTCGGCCGCCTGATGGACCAGGGCCGATGGGCGCCCGAAATGATCTCGCTCATCAAGCGCAACAATTGCGGCAAGGCGCTCGACATCGCGCGGGCGGCGCGCGACATCCACGGCGCCAACGGAATCGCGGGGGGCTATCACGTCATGCGCCACGCCCAGAATCTGGAGACGGTCAACACCTATGAGGGCGCGCATGACGTGCACGCGCTGATCCTCGGGCGCGCGCAGACTGGGCTGCAGGCGTTTTTCTGAGACAGGTCGGCGGGTCCGACCCGGTGCGCCGAATGTTTCCCAACCACAATGAGCGACACGCAATGCAAAATTCCAATGCCCGCACCGGCGGCCAGATACTCGTCGATCAGCTCAGCGTCCAGGGCGTCGAGCACGTGTTTTGCGTGCCGGGCGAGTCCTATCTTGCCGTCCTCGACGCGCTGCATGATTCTTCGCTGGCGATCACCGTCTGCCGGCAGGAAGCGGGCGCGGCGATGATGGCCATCGCCAGCGGCCGGCTTACCGGGCGCCCCGGAATCTGCTTTGTGACACGCGGCCCGGGCGCGACCAACGCGGCGCATGGCGTGCATATCGCCGAGCACGATTCGACGCCGATGATCCTGTTCATCGGCCAAGTCGAGCGCAGCATGCTTGGGCGCGGGGCTTTCCAGGAAATGGACTATCGCGCGTTTTTCGGCTCGACCGCCAAATGGGCGACCGAAATCGAAGACGCCGCACGCATTCCCGAGATCGTGCAGCGCGCCTTTCATGTCGCGATGCAGGGTCGGCCGGGACCGGTGGTTATCGCGCTGCCCGAAGATGTGTTGACTGAAATAGCTGATGTCGGCGACGCGGCGCGCGTCGAGCCTGCGCCGATCTGGCCGGGCCTCACGCAAATGGCGGAATTGCAGAAGATGCTCTGGGCCGCGGAGCGCCCGATCGCCATCCTGGGCGGGGGCGGCTGGAGCGAGCGCGCCCGGGCCGCGCTGCAGCGGTTTGCCGAGCGTTTCGACCTGCCCGTTGCGACCTCGTTCCGCCGAGCGATTCTGTTTGACGGCGATCACGACAATTATGCCGGCGAAATCGGCATTGGCCCCAATCCGAAGCTCAAAGCGCGCATCGAGCAAGCCGACCTCGTCCTGCTGCTGGGCGGGCGCATGTCGGAAATGTCGTCGCAGAGCTACAAACTATTTGATATTCCGACGCCGCGCCAAAAACTAGTTCACGTCCATGCCGACGCGCAGGAGATCGGGCGCGTCTATCACCCGACGCTCGGCATTGTCGCGACCCCGCCCGCTCTCTGCGCGGCGCTGGAGGGCATGCAGCCTCCGAATGCGATTCCCTGGAGCGCGCAGCGGCGTGAGGCCCGCGCCGACTATCTCGACTGGACCGATCGGGCGCCGGCCATGCCGGGCCGCGTTCAGCTCGGCGAGATCATGCTTTGGCTGCGCCGCCATGCGCCCGACGCGATCATCACTAATGGCGCGGGCAATTATGCGACGTGGCCGGGCCGCTTCCTGCGCTATCGGCGCTTTGATTCGCAGATCGCGCCGACTTCCGGCTCGATGGGTTTTGGCGTGCCGACCGCGGTCGCCGCCAAACGGCTATCGCCCGACCGCATGGTGATCGCCTTCGCCGGCGACGGCTGTTTCCTGATGAACGGGCAGGAATTCGCCACCGCCGTGCAATATGACCTGGCGATAATCGTCATCGTCATCGACAATGCGATGTATGGCACGATCCGCATGCATCAGGAGCGCGAATATCCCGGCCGCGTCAGCGCGACGGAATTGAAGAACCCCGATTTTGCCGCTTACGCGCGCGCCTTTGGCGGCCATGGCGAAAGAATAGAGGATACCGCGGCTTTCGCGCCCGCCTTCGAACGCGCCATCGCGTCGGGCAAGCCAGCGATCTTGCATGTCAGGATCGACCCCGAGGCGATCAGCCCGACCACGACCCTTTCGGCGATCCGCGCGCGGGCGCTGGCGGAGCGGGGCGCGACGTAGGGCGCCGCCGCCGTCCCAACCGACCCGTCGAGCGCCCTAACCGTCTTCTCCGACCGGCCAACGAGACGCGATTGAAGACATGGTTATCAAGGATAACGTTTTTATTTCAGTGCGTTGCCTACGTCCGGGCGATCCGCGCCCTTCCGCGGCGGCCGCCGCCACTTGAATGCCATGTTGCACTGCACAATTATCATCGAAGCCAATTCGGGCAAAAGTGGAATTCGATGATGGGTATGATGGAACAGGCCCGCGCCTTCGTTGGCGGCCGGGCGCAAGGGGCGGTATGGCCGCCCAAGCGCCTTTCGCTGGCCCTGCAGGGCGGCGGCTCGTTTGGGGCCTTCACCTGGGGCGTTCTCGATAGGCTGCTGGAATGTGACATCGCGTTCGACGCGATCAGCGGCGCGAGCGCGGGCGCGGTCAATGCGGTGCTGCTCGCCTCGGGCCTGTTGGAGAGCCGCGAGGAGGCCAAGGCGCGGCTCGCCAGGTTCTGGAAAAAAATGAGCGATTCGGCGGCATTCCTGCCCGCGACTTCGCTCGCAACGGCGGCGATGGGCGCCGGGTTCGGCGCCTTTACGCGCGCGCTTTCGCCCTATCAGTTTAATCCGTTCGATCTCAATCCGCTGCGCCAGGCGCTTGAAGCGGAGGTCGACTTCGAACGGCTGCGCAAGCAATCGAAGATGAAGCTGCTGATCGCCGCCACACGGGTGCGCGACGGCCAGTTGCACATCTTTGGCAATTCGGAACTATGCGTCGAGACGGTGCTGGCGTCGGCCTGTCTGCCGCTCGTCCACCATACGATCGAGATCGAGGGCGAACCGTATTGGGACGGCGGCTATGTCGCCAACCCGCCGCTCATCCCGTTGGTGCAGGCCTCCGACGCCGCCAATCTGCTCGTCGTGCAGGTGACGCCCAACAAATCGGAACGGCTGCCGACGACGCCGCGCGAAATCCTCAAACGGCTCGACCAGATCCATTTCAACGCGACGCTCAACGCCGAGATCGAGGCGCTGAAGGTCGGCATGGGCCTGCGCGCGACGCCAAAACTGCGTCGCCTACGCATCGACCGGATATCGGCGCAGGACGAGTTCGAGGGGCTGGCCGACGAGAACGCAGCGAATCTCGGCTGGAGCTTTCTCGAGCGCCTGCGCGAGGCCGGCCGCAACGCCGCCGAAAGCTGGATCGCCCAGTCGGCCGCATAGGGCGCGGGATCGGTCCGACCTAAAGCGTCGGCCTCTAGCGTTCCAGGCCGAGCGCCCAATCGAGCCCCTCTTCCAGGCGATCGTTGCCCCAGAACAGGGCGCCGTCCGCGGTGACGAGGTTCGGCGCGCCAAAAATGCCAAGGCGCTCGGCGAGCCCCGTCTCGCCTCGAAGGATGTCCTTGAGGGGCGCGCTGGCCGCACGTTCGAAAATTTCGCCCGCATTCAGCCCCATCGAATCCAGAATAGCGGCGATCGTCGCGCGCTCGGCGATCGACGGGCCGCCGCCGAACTCCTGCGCATAGACTGCGCGCGAGAATTCGGGGCGCCTGTCCGCGTCGACCGCGAGCGCAACGCGCGCGGCGAGCAAGCTGTTCTGCGGAAAAGGATCCGGGCGGCGCAGCGGCAGGCCGAGAGCGCCGCAGATCCGCTGCAGGTCGCTCCACATATAGCGTCCCTTGGCGAGATTGAGATTGAAAGGCGAATCGGCGTGGCCCTGAGCGGCGAAGATCGGGCCGAGCAGGAACGGCCGCCAGTTCACCTCAACCCCGCGTGAGATGGCGAGCGCCTCGATGCGCATGGCGGCGGGGTAGGAATAGGTGCTGGCGAATTCGTACCAGAAATCGACCGCCGCCACTTCAGCGCTCCGCACATTTTATTAGCGAGCGCCTTCCCTCCCCCACAACGGAGGAGGCAGAAACAGCGCGAAGTTTCAACCCGACCGACGCTGACCCATAAGACGAAGAGACATCCTTTCGCTCAGGCGGCAGCGGCCAGCCGCGCGCCCACCAGATTGCGCAACGCGCCGAGGTCGTGATTGAAGGTTCGGATGCCTTCGGCGAGCTTTTCGGTCGCCATGGCGTCTTCGTTCATCATCCAGCGGAACAGCTTTTCGTCGAGCGCGATGCGCGGCGGCGCGCCTTTGGCGGCGTCGGGCGAAAGTTTCCTCGCCAGGGCGCCCTGGTCCTTCGATAATTGATCGAGCAATTGGGGCGAGATCGTCAGGCGGTCGCAACCGGCCAAGGCTTCGATCTCGCCGATATTGCGGAAGGAAGCGCCCATCACCACGGTCGAGATGTCATAGGCTTTGTAATAGGCGTAGATGGCGCGCACCGAAAGCACGCCCGGATCGGTCTCGGCGGTATAGGGGCCGCCGCCGTTCTTGACGTGCCAGTCGAGGATCCGGCCGACGAAGGGCGAGATCAGAAAGGCCCCCGCATTGGCGCAGGCGACCGCCTGCGTCAGCGAGAAAACCAGCGTCATGTTGCAGTCGATGCCGTCTTTTTGCAGGGCTGCGGCGGCCTGCGCCCCTTCCCAGGTTGCGGCCACTTTGATGAGGATGCGCTCGCGCGACACCCCGCGGCTCGCATAGTCGGCGATGAGGGAGCGCGCCTTGACGATCGTGGCGGCCGTATCGAACGACAGATCGGCGTCGACCTCGGTCGAGACCCGGCCCGGCACGATCTTGGTCAGCTCCGCGCCGAAATTCACCGCAAGCCGGTCGGTCACCGCGTGGGTCGAGGCGGCGCCTTTGCGTCCCCAAGAGACGGCTTCCTCGACGAGATGAGCATAGGCCGGCAATTGCGACGCTTTGAGAATGAGCGTCGGGTTGGTCGTCGCGTCCGTCGGCTTGAAAGTGCGGATCGCTTCCATGTCGCCGGTGTCGGATACGACCGTGCTCATCGAGGCCAATTGTTCGAGCTTGGACGCCATGATGCATTCTCCTCTGTGCCGCGCGGCCAATGCGCCGCCGATCGCTTTGCGAAGTAAATCCCCGCAACGCAACGCTCACGCGCCGGCGAGGTTCCCCTAGATGGCGCTCCTTCCCGCAAACCGCCGACGCCGCCTTGCCGCGGGCCGGTTCGGCGCCGACGCTGCGCCGAACCCTTCCGCGGGGCCTCGCTTGCGTCAGTGACCCCAGACGCCCGTCAGCGTCGCCTTGGCCAGCGTATGGAAGTGCAGGTTGAAGCCGACGAAGGCGGCCGAAGCGTTTTCGTCCGCGTCGAGCTTGTCGACGTCAACCGCGAAAATGGTGAAATGGTAATGATGCGGCTTGTCGCCCTTGGGCGGGCAAGGGCCGCCGTAGCCTGGCACGCCGAAATCCGTGCGGCTTTGCACGGCGCCCGCCGGCATGCCGCCGCCCTTGGGATCGCCCGCGCCCTTGGGGAGCGAGGTCGTGTCGGGCGGAATGTTGAAGACCACCCAGTGCCAGAAGCCGCTTCCCGTCGGCGCATCGGGATCATAAACGTTGATCGCGAAGCTCTTGGTTCCCTTGGGCGCGCCGGACCAACTGAGCGCGGGCGAAATATTCTTGCCCGTGCAGCCAAAACTGTTGAAGACCTGTTCATCAGCGATCTTGGCGCCCGGCTTGATGTCCGGGCTCGTCAGGGTGAGCGCGCTCGCCGCGCCCGCGCTCGCCAATCCGCCAAGAACCACGGCCGTCATCAAAATAAAGTCGCGCATTGTTAAGCTCCTCCCGCAAGCGCCACCTTCGTTCGAGAGCCTTCTCGGGCGACCGGCTGGCGAGCCCATTATCAACCCGGCGTCGCGGGTTGCGCAAGGGCCGAAACATGGTCGCTGGCGGAGGTTCGATTGACGCGGGGCCGGCGTCAATTAAGATGACTTTCTTCTCGGCGCGTTCTCGCTCGAGTATTCGATCATCGGGGGGATGCGGCGATGGCGGCGGACGCGCACGCGCGAAATATAAGAAAACGAAAGTTCAAGGCGCGCTCGGACGCCGAACTGCAGTTCACCGAACTCGGATTTGGCGCGGCGCCGCTTGGCAATCTCTATCGCCCGATGACCGAGAAGGAGGCGCGCGCGACGCTGGACGCCGCCTGGGACGCCGGCTGCCGCTATTACGATACAGCCCCGCTTTATGGCCTCGGCCTTTCGGAGACCCGGCTCAACGGCTTCCTTCGCGCCAAGCCACGCGCCTCCTATCTGCTGTCGACCAAGATAGGCCGCCTGTTGGAACTATGCGCGCCCAAGGATCGCTCGCGCCAGGGGGCTTTTTTTGAAACGCCGTCGCGCCGTGAACGGTTCGACTATTCCTATGACGGCGTCATGCGTTCGCTGGAGTTTTCGCTGGAGCGCTTGGGCGTTGACCAGATCGACATCGTCTACGCGCATGATATCGACGTATTCACCCATGGCTCCAAGGAGGCGTCGGACGCCTATATCAAGGAATTCATGGCGGGCGGTTACAAGGCGCTGATCAAGCTGCGCGAGAGCGGCGCCATCAAGGCGATCGGCGCGGGAATCAATGAATGGCAGGTCGCCGAGACTCTGGCGCGCGCCGGCGACTTCGACGTGTTTTTGCTGGCGGGGCGCTATACGCTGCTCGAACAGGAGGCGCTCGAGAGTTTTCTGCCTTATTGCGTGGAAAAGGACATCGGCGTGGTCATCGGCGGTCCTTTCAATTCCGGCATTCTGGCCACGGGACCCAAGCACCGCGCCTTCTACAATTACGCGCCGGCGAGCAAGCAGATACTCGATCGCGTCGGCAGGATTCAGGCGATCTGCAAGGCACATGGGGTCAAGCTCGCCGAGGCGGCGTTGCGCTTTCCCCTCAGCCATCCCGCGATTGTCTCGGTGATCCCGGGCGGCCAGAAGCCGAGCGAAGTGACCCGCAACGCCGAGATGATCGCCAAAAAAATCCCGCCCGCTTTGTGGCGCGACCTGAAAGCGGCCAGCCTGATGCGCGCCGACGCGCCGACGCCGCGCTGAATCTGGTGGGCGCAAGGGCTGTTCACATAGATCGCCCGCCACGACGATGAAGCGAAGGAGCTAAATCGACGTGGCCCGTCCGGCCAACAATCTAAGGGGGAAACGACGCATGCTCAAGAACATCGATCCGCTGCTGACGCCCGATCTGCTCTACACGCTGCGGGCGATGGGGCATGGCGATGAGCTCGTGATCGTCGACGCCAATTATCCCGCCGAATCGGCCGGTCCCCAAGTCGTCCGGCTCGACGCCCTCAGCGCCACCGAGGCTTTGGATGTGGTTCTCAGCGTCTTTCCCCTGGACACGTTCGTGCCCGACGCCTGCGTGCGGATGGAGGTTGTCGGCAAGGCGGCCAAGGAACAGCCGATTTTTGACGAATTCCGCGCGCTGATCGCCAAACACGAGGAAGCCGAATTCAAACTGCATAAGCTGGAGCGCTACAAATTTTACGAGCGCGCGCGCCAGTGCTTTGCAATCATCGCGACCGGCGAGCGGCGGTTCTACGGCAATATCATTCTTAAAAAAGGGGTGATTGCGCCGAAATAGGGGAGATGCCGGCTGCGTCTCCGGAAAGGCGCGGCGGCATTGTATCTGCCGTCAGAGCCGGGCGGCCACAACCTTAGGTTCGAGCCTGCCGGAACGCGCGGCATTGGCGCTTCTTCTCTATATCCATCAGAATATAGCGACGGGGCGCCGTTGCCCTAGAGGCGTCCTCGACAGGGCGGAGCAACCGGCGCGGGGATCGGCCTCACGCGAAGCCATGCCGTCCATCAACTCCCTGTGATCGCCGTTATTCGCGTAACGAAGCAGACCCTGGCCTCGTATGTTGTAGCGGGCCATTATTCGAGGAGGGCGACATGTTGACACGTAGAGAGGTTCTGAACGGCGCCGCCTGCGCTGTCGCGGCGACGCTGGCGACCCGCGTTCTTGCACCGGTCGCGGCGCGGGCGGCGACGGACGACACGGTCACGCATACGGACGCGGAATGGCGCAAAATGCTGAGCGCCGACCAATATGCGGTGCTGCGCCAGGAGGGCACCGAGCGGCCTTTCACCAGCCCGCTGCTGCATGAGGAACGGGCGGGAGTGTTTTCCTGCGCGGGATGCGATCTGCCGGACTTTTCCTCGAAAACAAAATTCGACAGCGGCACGGGATGGCCGAGCTTCTGGGCGCCGCTCGATAATGCGGTCTCCACCAAAGAGGACACGTCCTTCGGCATGACCCGCAGCGCCGTGCTGTGCCGGCGCTGCGCCAGCCATCTCGGACATGTCTTCGACGACGGACCCAAGCCCACGGGCCTGCGCTATTGCATGAACGGCCTCGCCCTGAAATTTGTTCCCGACGCCGCCTGATCGCCCGCTGCACAAGGCAAGAACATGATCCTGTTTGTCGTTTCCTATCTCGGCGGCGTGCTGACGATTCTGAGCCCCTGCATCCTGCCGGTGCTGCCCTTCGTATTCGCCAGAGCCGACCAGCCCTTTATCAAGAGCGGCCTGCCGTTGCTGGTCGGCATGGCGATCACCTTCGCCGGCGTCGCCACGCTCGCGGCGGTCGGCGGCGGCTGGGCGGTCGAGGCCAATCAATACGGGCGCTGGGCGGCGATCGTGCTCCTGGCGTTTTTCGGCCTGACCTTGCTGTTTCCCGAATTGGCCGACCGGCTGACGCGCCCGCTGGTCGCCATCGGAGACCGCCTCTCGCAATCGGCGTCGGAAGGCGCAAGGTCCGGGTCGTCCGTCGCGCCCTCGTTCCTCCTCGGCGTTGCGACCGGTCTGCTCTGGGCGCCCTGCGCCGGGCCCATTCTGGGCCTCGTGCTGACCGGCGCCGCGCTGCAAGGCGCCAATGTGCAGACATCGCTGCTGCTGCTCGCCTATGCGCTGGGCGCGGCGACCTCGCTCGCCCTGGCCCTGCTGATCGGCGGGCGCGTGTTCGGCGCGATGAAGCGTTCGCTCGGGGCCGGCGAATGGATCAGGCGCGGCCTCGGCGTCGCTGTTCTGGCCGGCGTCGCGGCGATCGCGCTCGGGCTCGACACCGGCCTGCTTACGCGGGTTTCGCTCGCCAGCACGGCGAGCGTCGAACAGACGCTGATCGATAGGGTGCCGGGCGCGAGCCTCGAGGATTCCCCGCAGCCGTCCGTGGTGATGAAGGGCGATTCCAACGCGATGGTGGGCGCCTCCAACGTGATGAACGGCGCGCCGGCGATGATGAGCGGGTCGGGCGCGATGAAGGGAGCGCCCGCCATGATGAGCGGGTCGAGCGCGATGAACGCCGCTCCCGCGATGATGATGAAGCCCGGCCCGGCAGCGCCAAAGAATGCGCTGCCGATCGAGGGGCCCTCGCCGTCGCTGGCCGGCGCGGTCGAGTGGCTCAATTCGCCACCCCTGACGATGGAGGCCTTGCGCGGAAAAGTCGTGCTGATCGACTTTTGGACCTATTCCTGCATCAATTGCCTGCGCGCGATCCCTTACGTGCGCGCCTGGGCCGAGAAATACCGGGATCAGGGCCTGGTGGTGATCGGCGTGCACGCGCCCGAATTCGCCTTCGAAAAGAACGTCGACAACGTCCGCCAGGCGGTCAAGGATCTCAAGATCGACTATCCCGTCGCCGTCGACAACGATTATGCGATCTGGCGCGCCTTCGACAACAAATACTGGCCGGCGCATTATTTCATCGATGCGCAGGGGCGCATCCGCCACCATCATTTCGGCGAGGGCGAATATGACCAGTCGGAAAAGATCCTCCAGCAATTGCTGGCGGAAGCAGGCAAGGGCAGCGTCTCGAACGACCTTGTCTCGATCAGCGCGCAAGGCGCCGAGGCGGCCGCCGATACGGACGACGTCAAATCGCCGGAAACTTACGTCGGCTACATGCGGGCCGAGAATTTCGCCTCGCCGGGCGGCGCGCTCGACGACAAGCCGCATGTCTATGGCGCCGCCTCGCCGCTCGAGCTCAATCAATGGGCTCTCGCCGGAGACTGGACGGTGGGGGGAGAGCGCGCCGTTCTCAATGCAGCCAATGGCCGCATCCTCTATCGCTTCCACGCGCGCGACCTGCATCTGGTTCTCGGGCCGTCGGCCGACGGCAAACCGGTGCACTTCCGCGTGACGATCGACGGCAAGGCGCCGGGGCCCGATCATGGCGCCGATACCGACGAGCAAGGCGCCGGCGCCATCGTCGGCCAGCGGCTCTACCAATTGGTCCGGCAGGGCAAGCCCGTCGTCGACCGCGAGTTCGAGATCGAATTTCTCGATCCGGGCGCCCAGGCCTTCGCCTTCACATTCGGTTGAGGCGAACCACCGCGTCTCGCTCCCGTCGCTGGGTCGGAAGCGCAATGGTTCGGACGCATCGCTTTGCCGAACTTGCCGCCGCCGGGCCGCCCGCGCGCGCCGCGTAAATCTTTCTGGGCCTATCCGCCGGATGCGCCGAGCGAGGCGCGTCGGGCCGCCAGATCCGTCACGGAAGCCGCGCCGCGGAAATTGAGAATCGCTTCGCCGTAGATGCGCTCCGAGCCCGCGCGATCGCTGCTTTCGACGGCGGTCGCAAGTTCGGCGAGCCAGCGCGCCATCGAGGCGCGATCGACCGACGAGGTTTGCGCCGCGGTCACTCCGTCAAGCCCGATGTCGACGACGGGTTCGTTGCCCGAAAACAGGATCTCATTGAGCCGCTCGCCGCGCCGTGCGCCGGTGAAGACGATGTCGATATCGACGCGCGGCTCGTAGCCGGCCAGGCGAATCATCTTTTCCGCCAGATCGAGAATGCGCGCCGGCTGGCCCATCTTCAGCACATAGACGGAGGCGCGCGTCGCGGCCGCTCCGCTCGCCGAAGCGCTATGGGCGGCCGCCAGGATGACGAGATCGACGGCCTCGCGCACCGTCATGAAATAGCGCACCATATCGGGATGGGTGACGGTGACCGGTCCGCCGCGTTCGATCTGCGCTTTGAACTTCGGCACAACCGAGCCGACCGAGCCCAGCACATTGCCGAACCGCACGGAAATGAGCCGCGGGCCGCCCATCCGCCCGGCGCGCTCGCCGTCGACGAGCTGGGCGTACATTTCCGAAAAGCGCTTCGTCGCGCCGAGCACGGAAACCGGATCGACCGCCTTGTCCGTCGAGATCAGCACGCCGGCCGCGCCGACCGCGGCGGTGGCGTCGACGACATTGACCGAGCCGAAAATATTGGTCTTGACGCCCTCGGTCCAATCGAGCTCGAGCTGGGGTACCTGTTTCAGCGCCGCCGCGTGGAAAACGACGTCGGGGCGAAACTGATCGAACAAAGTCATCAGCCGCGCCCGATCGCGAATGTCGGCGACGCAGGCGCGTAGGAGCGTCGCCGCATTCATCGCCTCCAATTGTTCGCTGATGGCGAACAGAGCCGGCTCGGAATTGTCGATGATGAGCAGTTCGGCGGCGCCCAGGGCGACGACGCGCGCGCAAATCTCCGAGCCAATCGAGCCGCCGCCGCCCGTCACGACGACGCGCCTCGCCTTGACGAAAGCGGCAAGCCCGGTGAGATCGGCCTCGACGCTAGGGCGAAACAGCAGGTCCTCGATCTCGACCGGCGTCAACGCCGAGGCGCCGCCATATTCGATCGTCTGCAGCCGCGACAGCGCGACGCCAAGCCGCCTGGCGGTCGCCACGACGCGTTCGGAATCGGCGCCGGAAGTGAATTCGCTCGGCGCGAAAATGACGCGCGCGATCGGATCGCCCTCCTCGGAGGCTTCATTGACGATCCGCTCCAGCTCTTCATAGCCGCCCAGCACCGGCACGCCGCGAATCGACACGCCACGATCCGAACTGCGCGGGGACAGGACGCCGCGCGCCACGAAGCGATGACGCTTGCCCTCCTCGATAGAACGCAGCGCGATCTCGGCCTCCGTGCTGCGTCCCAGCACCAGGATCGAGGGCGCGCGCTCGCGCCGGCCGGTCCGGCGCGCTTGCACATAGCGGAAATAGCGATAGGCGATGCGCGGGCCGCCCAGCATCGACATCTGCAAGATCCAGTAGAGAAAGCAGGCCTTCTCGCCAAAGGCGAAGGACGCCACCGCGCCGCGCGACGTCAAAGCGAAATCGAGAACGAGCAAGGACAGAGCAAGAAGACTGGAGACCCGGAAAATGTTGAACAGGTCGGGCAGCGAGGCGAAGCGCCATTTCGATTCGTAAAGCTTGAAAATGCGATAGGCGCCGCCCGCATAAAGCGTGAACAGCGGAATGATCCATTCGAGCGCATCGACTTGAACCGGCGCATTGCCGGGATAGCGAAGATAGAGCGCCAGCACGATCGCCAATGGCGTCGTGACGAGATCGTAAGCCATCACCGCAAGGCTCTTGGCGCCATTGGAGCTGATCTTCAAATTCATCGCGCCAACTTCATCAGGGAGCCTTTTTTCAAGCGGCGACCACCGCCCGCGCCGCACTATAGTCGGATCGCGCCATCGAAGCGAGACAGGCGCGAGGAGGAGCGTCCGCTAGATTAACGGGCGCAAGCGCATCTCATTTGTGGGAAAAGGGGAAATCGCGCCCTTCAGAACAGCCCCTCGACCCGCCCGTCCCGCAGGCCGATCCTTTCGGCGGCTGGCTCGCGCGGCAGGCCGGGCATGGTCAAGATGTCGCCCAGCATGACGACCAGGAAGCCGGCGCCGGCGCGCAGGGCCAAGGCGCGGATCGGCGCGATATGGCCGCTCGGCGCCCCCAGCAGCGCGGGATCGGCGGAAAAGGAATAGGGCGTCTTGGCGATGCAGACGGGTAGGTCGCCATAACCGGCCGCCTGCAATTGCCGGAATTGCGCGCGGACCGCCGAATCCGCGGATATGTCGGCGGCGCCGTAGATTTCGCGCGCAATGATCCGGACCTTGTCCCATAGCGGCGTTTCGTCATCATAGAGCAAGCGAAAGCCGGTGGCCGGCCGAGCGGCGAGCGCGACGACGCGGCGCGCCAGTTCCTGCGCGCCTCGCGAGCCGTTCGCCCAGTGATCGCAGACCAAAGCCTCGACGCCGAATTTCTCGCGCACGGTTCGGGCGATCAATTCATGCTCGGCCGGCGTGTCGCTCGCAAAGCGGTTGATCGCCACGACGGCCGGCACGCCGAATTTGCCGATATTGGCGATATGGCGCTCGAGATTGGGCAGGCCCGCCGCCAGCGCCGCCAGATTCTCCGTGCCCAACGCCTCCTTGGGTTGGCCGCCGTTGAATTTAAGCGCGCGCACGGTGGCTACGATGACGCAGGCGGCTGGCGTCAGGCCCGCGATGCGGCATTTTATGTCGAAGAATTTCTCCGCGCCCAGATCCGCGCCGAACCCGGCCTCCGTCACGACATAATCGGCGAGCTTGAGCCCGGCCTTGGTGGCGACGATCGAATTGCAGCCATGCGCTATATTGGCGAAGGGTCCGCCATGGACGAGCGCGGGATTGCCCTCCAAGGTCTGCACGAGATTGGGCCGCAGCGCCTGGCGCAGCAGCACGGTCATCGCGCCGGCCGCCTTGAGGTCGCCCGCCGTCACCGGCTTCCTCGCCCTGTCATAGGCGACGATCATGCTGGCGAGGCGCGCCTGGAGGTCGTCAAGGTCGCGCGCCAGGCAAAACACCGCCATCACCTCGGAGGCCACCGTGATGTCGAAACCGTCCTCGCGCGGAAAACCGTTGGCGATTCCGCCAAGCGAGACGATCGTGCTGCGCAGCGCGCGGTCGTTGCCGTCAAGCGCACGACGCCAGACGATGCGGCGCGCGTCGATGTCGAGCCCATTGCCCCAATAGATATGATTGTCGATCATCGCGGCGAGCAGATTGTTGGCGGCGGTGATCGCGTGAAAATCTCCGGTGAAATGCAGATTGATCTCGTCCATCGGCACGACCTGCGCAAAGCCGCCGCCGGTCGCGCCGCCTTTGCGGCCGAACACGGGCCCGAGCGAGGGCTCGCGAAGGCAAATGACGGCGCGTTCGCCAAGGCTCGCCAGCGCGTCGCCGAGCCCGATCGTCGTCGTCGTCTTGCCCTCGCCGGCCGGCGTCGGATTGATCGCGGTGACGAGGATGAGCTTGCCGTCGGGCTTTGGCGCCAGGCTCTCGAGGAATCCGGGCTCCAGCTTGGCGATGAAGCGCCCGTAGGGATGCAGCGCCGCCTCCGGAATATCGAGCCTGGCCGCGACGGCGCCGATCGGCGCCAGACTGGCCTGCGAGGCGATTTCCAGATCCGATTTCATGGGCGAAGGCTCCGTGAGCGGGTAAGTCTTTTTCGATTTGACGCAGAAGGGCGCGGCTAGGGGACGCGATTGACCAGCCGGGCGAAGCTATGGTTGCTGATTTCGGCCGGCGCCCCTATCGGCGCCTGTTTGGAGGGATTGCGATGAGCGTGGCGGGATTGATTTCGACTCCGAGCCGCTTTGGCCCCAAGGAAACGATGGATAGACTCGAAGCGGCGCTGCGGGCAAGCGGCGCGGCGATATTCGCCAGGATCGATCACGCCGCCGGCGCGGCGAGCGTCGGCGAAAGCCTGCGCCCGACCGAAGTGCTGATTTTCGGCAACCCCAAGGCCGGCACGCCCCTGATGCAGGCCGAGCAGACGATCGGCATCGATCTGCCGCTGAAGGTGCTGGTCTGGCAGGATGCGGCGGGAGCGGTCTGGCTCTCCCACAACGATCCGGCCTGGCTCGCCAAGCGGCACGCGATCGGCGCCGAAGGTGAAAAAACGGTCGCCATGATGGCGCCGATGCTGAAGACCCTGACGGGCAAGGCCGCGGGATCGGCGTGATAGGCCATTCCCTGGCGCCTTGGCGGGACCGCCGCGCAATCAAGCCTTGACCCCGCCGCACTCGGCGGGCAGATCAGCGCCAGCTTCGCCCCTTTGAGAACTGGCCGACCATGATCCGCTCCGCGTTAATGACCGTCATGACCGGCGCGGCGATCAAAGCCGGGCGCGGCCTGAAGCGCGATTTTGGCGAAATCGGCAATCTTCAGGTTTCGATGAAGGGCCCCGGCGATTTCGTCAGCCTGGCCGACCAGCGCGCCGAAAAGATCATTTTCGAGGAGCTTTCCAAGGCGCGGCCGGGCTATGGCTTCATCATGGAGGAGAACGGCGCGATCGAGGGCGCCGACAAGAGCCACACCTGGCATGTCGACCCGCTCGATGCGACGACCAATTTCCTCCACGCGATCCCGCTGTTCGCGGTGTCCATCGCATTGGAGCGCGAGGGCCAGATCGTCGCCGGAGTCATCTATAATCCGGCCAATGACGAGATGTATGTGACGGAAAAGGGCCAAGGCGCATTCGGCGACAACCGGCGCCTCCGGGTCGCCGCGCGGCGCGAATTGTCGCAGGCGCTGATCGGTTGCGGCGTGCCCCATCTTGGCAAGGCGGCCCATCATCCACGCTTCAAGGCCGAACTTGCCGTCGTGATGGCCCATGTCGTCAATGTGCGGCGCCTTGGCTGCGCGGCGCTCGATCTTGCCTATGTCGCGGCGGGGCGCTTCGACGCTTTCTGGGAGCGTGGCCTGCGCTCGTGGGACATAGCCGCCGGGACCCTGCTGATCCGGGAAGCGGGCGGCTTCGTCACCGGCGCCGATGGCGAAGAGAATTTCCTGGAGACCGGATCGATCTGCTGCGGCAACGACATCATGCACCGTCAATTGCTCGGCCTGCTGGCCGAGGCGGGCTGAAGGCTTGTCTGATTGCTCCGCGGCGCCGCCACGTCATAGCAAAGCCCGGCGCCGGCAATTCTGCGCGGCGCCGTAAAAATCATCATTTATCCCATTGCCTCGCGTCAATGCCGGCATGCCTTGTTGAGCCTTGCCGGCTATCTGTTTTTGTCGAAGACCGCCCTGGCGGCGGCCGCTTCGATAAGCGAGCTCCGCGCTTCGACGCCCGTCGCCGTGCGGCCGTTGTTCGCATTCGACGTTCCGATCATAAGCAATTCTAAGATAATTCATAATAAATAAGTTCATCATTTAAAGTACACAAATATGAAAGCTCAAATTTTAGCGATTCTTATTTATGATAATGAAATGAACGTCTGAGAATGAAATATTCAATCGATCTGAGTTTATTATTTGCCTGTTTGATGTTTATTATAAGTTACCACTATGCGTATCCGAAGAAATCTTTCGTATCTATACCACAATTGTTTTATGCAATTATCTTTACCTCCCGGCCGAAATGTCTTGTTAAAGCTTGCCACCTATCCCTTGGCGTCGCCCGCCTCCTCCCTCGGAAGCCCTCGCAACGATAATGGCGCAAGAAGTGAGCGATACTACCCTGCCCGACGGCGTTGGTTTGTCGATCGTCGATCAGACGGTCGCGTCGGGCTTGGCGCTGCTGAAATTTCCCGACGCCCTCGAGACCGCCTTCGAATCGGAAACCGGCCGGCGAAGATGCCGCGAACTGGCGATCGGGGCCTTCGTCGGGGTCGCGATGTATGACAGCTTTCTGCTAGCCGATTGGTGGGTGACCCCGGACGTGTTCGTCACCGCGCTATGGGTGCGGCTCGCCTTGGTGACCCCCTTCATATTCGCGCTGAGCGTGGCCTTCTACGCCGATCCGCCGCCTTTCCTGCGCGAGCTCTATGCGGTGGTTGGAACCCTTCTTGCGGCGGGTTCCTCGCTTTATCTGATGCTGCTGAGCCGGAGCCCGCATCAGGACGGCCAGCAGCAATCGATCATTCTGGCGGTTCTCTTCGTCACGCTCGTGCAGCGGGTGAGGTTCTGGTATTCGATTCCAACCTGTGTGGGCTGTTTTGCTATGCATGCCGCAGCTCTCGGCATGCTGCCCGATTACGCCTTCGACCTGCAGATCTCGGCCAATCTGGTGTTTGGCGGCGTCGTCGTGTTCACTCTTATCGCCTCCTATCGCTCGGAGCGCGAGCTGCGTTTGACCTATCTGCTTTCGCTGCGCGGGCGCCTGCAAAACCTCGAACTCAACGCGATCAGCCGGCGCGACCCGCTGACCGGGCTCGGCAACCGCCGTTCGCTCGACGAAGCGCTGACCCTATGCGAGCAGGCGCCTTGCGAAGAGCTTGGCGTGGCGCTGTTCGACATCGATCACTTCAAGATGTTCAACGACGCATTCGGGCACCAGGCGGGCGACGATTGCCTGCAGCGCATCGCCGCAGTCGTGCAGCGCCAGTTGCGCGATCGCGCCGACTACGCCTTCCGTTTCGGCGGCGAGGAATTTCTGGTGATTTTGCGGGCGACGGATCTGTCGGCGGCCTTCGCTATCGCCGAGCGGCTGCGCCGCGCCATCGAAGAGGCCGCCATCCCCAATCCCGCCCTTTCTCCGCAAGCGGTCGTCACCGCCAGCTTCGGCATCGCCTGCGCCAAGCTCGACGCCGAAATGCGCACGGTCGAGCTCATCGCCAGCGCCGACGCCGCGCTCTACGGCGCCAAACGCAACGGCCGCAACCAGGTGTGGCCGCGCTCCGCGTCGGCGCGCCGCCCCGAGATCATGGATCTGCCCGAGCGAATATCGCGCGCGGGCTGAGCCATCCTTAAAACGCGATCTCGATCTTGCCCTCGACCGCATTCTACTCGCCGCACGCCGGGCGCGACGACATGGAACAAGCCGACGGCGGCTTAGCCGAGACGGCCGGTCTACCGGGCGCGATCGACAAGAGATTCCGACCGCGCCGTTCACCGAAGAAGGCTGCGGTCAGCCCTTCCAATTCGCGGCTTTGGAACAGGCCTTTTCCTCCGCGGGATGCAGCTTTTCCCAGGCGGTGATCGACAGGGTTTCGGAAGTCGACATCTTGCCGTTCATGCAGGAGCAATAGACCGCGATGGTCTCCGCGGTCTGGCCCTGGTCGGCATTGTCGCCAACGCATTTGGCGATCCAGGCGTCATCGTCAGCATTGGCGAACGCCGGCCCGATAGGCGACATCGCGAGCAACGAGACGGCGAACAGACAGGCGGCGGCGGCGATTTTCATGACAGGCTCCCATGTAGTAGCGACGATACCGCCCAATCTATAACGTATGATGGTGGGAGGAATACATGAATGCGATCGACAACAATTATAATTACACGACAATCCAGCCGATGGATAAATATCCACAGCCGCCAGATTATCCAACAATACGCAAATTGTGGTTTGCCCGCCCCGAATGTATTCTCCCAGGTGGAGAACTAAACGAGCTAATCCGGAATGACAATTTGAATTTATCGGCGCAAACTGACTTTTATTGGGAGGATTTGGCCGCCGCGTTTCCCGCTATGTCCTGTGGCGCGAAAACGCGGTGAACCGCGCTGTCGATGATGGCCAATTTGATGGACTGCTGGGTATGGTATTCGCGCACGAATCCCGCCGACACCCACATCGTCGATTTGCCCCGCTCGCCGAGCCAGCCCAGAGAGCCCATGCTTTCCGCCATGCGCAGCTTGCGGATGAGATGCGTGCGCGACAGGCTGATGCGCTCGCCAAGGTCGTCGAACGAAGAGACGGTCGAGGGGATGCACTCGTCGCCGGGGCCGATCTCCCCCAGCCCCACATAGAGCCAATCCATCACGATGCCGCCTTCGTTCAGCCAGGTGAACAGCGAAAACGTGGGGTCCGGCTCGCGAATGGCGTTGGACTGCAGCAGCCCGTCGGCAATCAGCGGGTGGATCGCGGCGATCGCCTGGGGCCGGGCCAGAAAAGCGGCGCGGCGATGGCCGCCGTCCAGCGCGTCCAGCGTCGCCAGATGGGTGGCGAGCCAAGCGGAAATGGCTTCGATGCTGACCGTGGTCGCCTGAAGCGGCCGCGCGCGGCGGTCGCGCCCCGACGGGGCGTTCTTGAGATATCCGTATTTGAGCGTTTCCTTGAGGAACGCGTCTGCGGTGTTGCGGCTGGCGACGCCAACGGAGACGATCGCCGCGATGAATCGGGTGGCGTGGAATCCGCCGGATGCGTCCGAACCGGCGCTCCTGAAATAATGCGCCAGCGCCATATGCGCGATGAGCCATCGTTGCTGAGTGGCGAAGATGGAGGCGATGCGCGGATTGACCTGCTGGATCGACAAAAGCGTCGAAGCCTGCCGGCGGATGCAAGGGACCAATTGCGGATGCGCCGCAATGGCCGCGGCGCTGAGATTGGCGCGCGGTCCGTCCGTCAAGTCGCAAGATTGGGCCGGTTCGGCCGCCCCTTCGACCGCGGCGGTTTTCATCAACCTCTCCCCGTCAAGAGATAGCTTCGGGCAAGCCATCTACGCAAGGCGTCATCGGCCGGACAAGCCTCGAATCCAAAGATCCCGCCAGACATGACTCAATTACATGAAACTTTTGCATATGGTCAGGAATCTGGCGCCGAATCGCCGTCGATTAGGCATTCTGTTATGTCGAACCGGCAAATCGCCAAGGTTTGGCGCGCGCCCAATAGGCCTTGGCGTCATCCCCCCTTCTTCTGCTAGAACAGCCTTCAAAAGTTCTTGATTGCTGTTTAGCTGAGGCGGCATGCCCCTGAATTCGGAAATAAGGCGTCTTTCCTCGCCCAGCGTCTTTCTTGTCGGCATGGCCGCCTTCCTGGTGCTGGTCGGCTTCGTCGTATCGATTCTGTACAAGCAGATCGTGCTGGCCTTCAACGCCAATCCGGGCCTCAACGGTCTCATCATCGGCGTTCTCGTCATCGGCGCGCTATTCGCCTTCCGCCAGATCCTCCGGCTTTTCCGGGAAATCCGCTGGGTCAATTCGCTCAGCAATTCGCAAGTGCGCCCGCCCAAATACGGCCCGCGGCTGCTCGGCCCGATGGCGACCCTCATCAATGCCGGCGCGGGCGCGCGCGGCCTGCCGACCGCCACCACAAGGGCCATCCTCGATTCGGTGGGAACCCGGCTCGACGAAGGGCGCGAGCTCAACCGCTATTTGATCGGCCTGTTGGTGTTCCTCGGCCTGCTCGGCACGTTCTGGGGCCTGCTGGAGACGGTCCATTCGATCAGCGGCGTCATCAATTCGATGCAGAGCGGGTCGGACGCCGGCGTCATGTTCGACGATCTCAAAACCGGCCTTGCCGCTCCCATCGCCGGCATGAGCATTTCCTTCACCTCCTCGCTGTTCGGCCTTGCCGGTTCGCTCATACTCGGCTTTCTCGATCTGCAGGCGGGCCAGGCGCAGAACCGGTTCTACACGGAGCTCGAAGATTTCCTGGCGAGCCATGCCGAGGCGAGCCCGCCGCCCGTCGTCGAAGTCCTGCCCGATAAGATCGTCGGCGCCGATCCCCTCGATCACCGCAAAAGCGCCGCCGCCATGGCCAACCTCGCCGAAGGCATCCAGGGTCTCGTCAATCACATGCGCCAGGAGCAGCAACTCATTCGCGACTGGGTCGAGGCGCAGGCCTCGCAGCAGGAAGAGGTGCGTAAATTGCTGCAGCGGCTGGCGCGCGAATCCGAGACGCGCTGAGCCCTTAAGGAGAGCCGAACATGGCGCTTACGCGCGGACGCCGGATCGAAAGCGTCAATTACTGGCCGGGCTTCGTCGACGCTCTGTCGACGATGCTGCTGGTCATCATCTTCCTGCTCTCGGTCTTCATGCTGGCGCAGTTCTTCCTGTCGCGCGAGGTGACGGGCAAGGACACCGCGCTCGCCAAGTTGAACCATCAGATCGAGGAATTGACGAGCCTGCTGGCGATGGAGCGCACCGCCAAGAACGATGCGCAATCGAATCTCGCCGGCCTCACCGCGACGCTCGATTCATCGCAAAAGGAACAGGCCCGCCTGCAAGGCATCATCGCCGAGGGCGCCGCCAACGCCGATGCGGCGGGCGGCAAGGCCTCGGCCGCGACGATCGCCCTCGACGCGCAAAAGGAAGTTTCGGCGCGCGCCCTGGCGCAAGTCGACATTCTCAACCAGCAGATTTCGGCCCTTCGCCGCCAATTGGCGGCGATCGAGGATGCGCTTGCCGCTTCCGAGACCGCCGGCAAGGACGCGCAGACCAAGATCGCCGATCTCGGCTCCCGGCTCAACACGGCCTTGGCGCAAAAAGTGCAGGAACTGTCGCGCTATCGTTCCGATTTCTTCGGCCGCCTGCGCCAGATTCTCGGTGCAAGGCCGGGCATAAGGGTGGTCGGCGACCGCTTCGTGTTCGAATCCTCTGTGCTGTTCGAATCGGCCAAGGCGGATGTGAGCCCGGCCGGGCAGCAGTCGCTCGACGATCTGGCCGCCGCCGTCATCGATCTCGAGCGCGAGATCCCGCCCGACATTCCCTGGATCCTGCGCATCGACGGCCATACCGACAAGCACCCGATCTCCGGCGGCGCCTTCAAATCCAACTGGGAATTATCCGCCGCGCGCGCCATCGCCGTCGTGCAATATCTCATCTCCAAGGGCATCCCGCCCGATCGCCTGGCGGCCGCCGGATTTGGCGAATTCCAGCCGATCGATGCGGGCGAGGATGAGGCGGCGCTCGCGCGCAACCGACGCATCGAGTTGAAGTTGACCGAGCGATGAGAGCTGCGCCGACGCCCTACAAATTCCCGCACACCGAAACGATGCCGGTGCGTTTGCAGGGGTAGCCGTGCTTGTTGGTGTAGGTCACCGTGCCTTGCGGGGGGACGCAGACGGCTGCGATGCCGGCGCTGTGACATTCCATGCCGGTGTCCGGATCGATCCAGGTCGACGGCGATGCCGGGGCGTCCGGCACGGTGTGATCGAGCGCCCAGCCGCGCGCCCGCATGCATTTCTGGAAGGCGGCGGCGTTGGTGAAAGTATTGTTGGCCGTGGCGCCGCAGCGGTGGCCGTCGGCGAATTTTTGCGCGAGGCTGCGCTCGACGCCATGGGGGCGAAGAATGTCCTTGAAGATCTGCGTCTCGGCGCTCGCCGCCTGCGCGCCGAAGAGAAGCGCGGCGCCGAGGACGGCCGACGTAAACGCGGCGCCCCGGAGCAATTTGCCGATGGACGCGGCGGTGAAGGACAAGATCGTGGAGTACGGGCATTTCATGACGTTGTCGATTGCTTGTCCAGGAGGCCGACTGAAAATGAATGACAGTCGCTTCGACAAGTTACGGGACGCGATTCCCTGGCCGTCATTGCGAGGGAGCGTAGCGACGAAGCAATCCAGACTGTGGCCGCGACAGCCCTCGTCTGGATTGCTTCGCTGCCGCTCGCAAGGACGATCTGCCGTTTCCACCGCGGCCTTGCGCCCTCACTCCGCCGCCGTGCGCTCGCCCCCCAACGCCGCCGCGCCCGTCTCGAATTGCAGCCGCGCGAGGCGCGCATAGAGGCCGCCTTCGGCGAGCAGCGTCTGGTGGGTGCCCTCCTCGACGATGCGCCCGCCGTCCATCACCAGGATGCGATGGGCGTTGACGATGGTGGCCAGGCGATGGGCGATCACCAGCGTCGTGCGCCCCGCCATCAAAGCGTCGAGCGCGCCCTGAACGAGCGTCTCGTTTTCCGCGTCGAGCGCCGAGGTCGCTTCATCCAGCAGCAGCACGGGCGCGTTCTTGAGGATGGCTCTGGCGATGGCGAGCCGCTGCCGTTCGCCCCCCGACAGCGTAACGCCGCGCTCACCGATCAGCGTGTCATAGCCTTGCGGCAGCGCTGTGATGAACAGGTCGGCGGCGGCGCGCACGGCGGCAGCGCGGATCTCCTTGCGGCTCGCCTCAGGCGCGCCATAGGCGATGTTGTCGGCGATGCTGGCGCCGAAGATCACCGGATCCTGCGGCACGAGCGCGAGCCGCGCGCGCAGCGCGGCCGGATCGACCTTGGCGATGTCGACGCCGTCGAGCAGGACGGCGCCGCCGGTCGGATCGTAAAAGCGCAGCAGCAATTGGAAGATCGTCGATTTGCCGGCCCCCGACGGGCCGACGATGGCGACCATCTCGCCCGGCGCGACACGCAGGCTGAGGTCCTTCAGCACCTTGTCCTGCGCTCGCGTGGGATAGGCGAAGGCGACATGATCGAAGACGATTTCGCCGCGCGGCGGCGCGGGGAGCGGCAGCGGATTGGCGGGCGCCTCGATCCTCGGCCTGACTTCGAGAATTTCGGCGATGCGGCCGGCCGCGCCGGCCGCCGCCGAAACCTCGCTCCATACCTGCGAGAGTTCGCCAAGCGCCCCTGCCGCCAGCACGGCGAACAGCAGGAATTGCGACAGCATGCCGCCGGTCATGCGGCCAGCCAGCACGTCCTGCGCGCCGAGCCACAGCACGAGGACGACGCTGGCGAAGGAGAGAAAGATCGCCGCCGCCGTCACGATGGCGCGCGAGAAGGTCGTCGAGCGCGCCGCTTCATAGGCGCTGAGCGCCGCCTTGCGAAAGCGCGCGACGCTCGCCGCCTCGGCGAGGAACGCCTGCATGACGCGCATGGCCGAGAGGCTCTCGGTGGCGAAGGCGGTGGCGTCGGCGAGCGTGTCCTGCGCCGCGCGCGAGCGCTCGCGCACCGCGCGGCCCGCCGCATAGAGCGGCAGGATGATGAGTGGGATGGCGACGAGCACAAAGGCGGAGAGTTTCGGACTGCTGACGACCATCATCGCCACCGCGCCGATGAACATGAAGAAATTGCGCAGCGCGATCGAGGCGCTGGAGCCGAAGGCGGCTTTCAGCTGCGTCGTGTCGGTCGACAGCCGCGAGACGATCTCGCCGGTCTTCTCGGTGTCGAAGAAGCTCGCATCAAGCCGCGTCAGATGCGCGAAAAGATCGCCGCGCAGGTCGGCGACGACGCGCTCGCCGAGCGTCATCACGAAATAGTAGCGCAGTCCCGAGGCGAGCGCGAGCACGCCGACGACGCCGATCATCGCCAGAAAATAGGCGTGGATGAGCCCTGCCTGGTCCTGCGAAAAGCCGAAATCGATCATGCGCCGCACCGCCAGCGGCACGACCAGCGTCGCGGCGGAGGCGACGATGAGCGCCGCGAGCGCGCCGGCGATGCGCCAGCGATAGACGAGGCCATAGGGCAAAAGCGGCCGCAGAGCGGCGAGCGAAGATCGCGCCGGCGTCTTCGCTCCCGCGTCAGACAATTGGCTCATGTCCCGGCAGGCTCCGGCCCAAACTGCAGCATCTTGCCTTTACTTATGACTTTTTGCCGAAAATCAAGCCGAAAGCTTAGCGCGCGCCGCTTGTGTCGCGCGCCCGCCTGCCCTATAGGATGCGCCAAAGCGCGAGCCGCCGGCCATCCGGACGGCTCCATTTTTTGTTGTGAAGGACGCGACGATGAAGACCGACATCCATCCCAATTACCATATGATCAAGGTCGTCATGACCAATGGAACGGAATTCTTCACCCGTTCGACCTATGGCGCCGAAGGCGCGACGCTGCAGCTCGACATCGACCCCAATACGCATCCGGCCTGGACTGGCGGTTCGCAGCAATTGCTCGATCGCGGCGGCCGTCTGTCGCGCTTCAACACGCGTTTTGCCGGCCTGTCGCTCGGCGGCGCCAAGAAGTAAGGCGCCGCGCGTCCTCTCCCCCGCAAGGAGGGAGGGAGGTCCAGCGCGGCGCCCTAGTCATAATCGACCCGCGCCAGATAGAGCCCGCAGGCCGGGGCGACCTGCCCGCAACGGGCGCGGTCGGCGGCCTCCAGCGCCGCCTTGAGATCGGCCGCGCTCCAATAGCCCGCGCCGACATGTTCGAGCGAGCCGACCATCGAGCGCACCTGCCGGTGTAGGAACGACAGCGCGCTGACCCTTAGTTCGATGAGATCGCCGCTGCGCGCGACATCGAGGCTGGTCAGCGTGCGGACCGGGCTCGCCGCCTGGCATTGCGAGTCGCGGAAGGTCGAAAAGTCGCGGCGCCCGATCAGCGCCTTCGCCGCCTCGTGCATCGCCGCCGCGTCGAGCCGGCGTTTGACATGCCAGGCTCTGCCGCGCTCCAGGGTCAGCGGCGCGCGGCGGTTGACGATGCGGTAGACGTAATGGCGCATCCGCGCGCTGTGGCGCGCATCGAACGCGTCGTTAGCCGGCTCGGCGAGCAGCACCGCGATCGGGTTCGGCGCCAGATGGGCGTTCAGCGCCTCGCGCAGGCGCCGGCCGTCCCAGTCCTTGGCAAGATCGACATGGGCGACCTGCCCGCTCGCGTGAACGCCGGCATCGGTGCGCCCGGCGCCCTGCGCGGCGACCACCTCACCGCAAAGCGCGACAAAAGCCGCCTCCAGCGCCTCCTGAACGGAAAGTCCGTTGGTCTGCCTTTGCCAGCCGACGAACGGCGCGCCGTCATATTCAAGCGTCAATTTATAGCGCGGCATGAGGCAAGGGGCGAGACAGGGATGGGAGAGGAGCCGACCCGCGTTCGGGTCGCGCCGAGGAGCGCCGCGGGCGCGCGATTGTCAAGGCGGCTTAGGGCGAAGGGAGGCCGCGCCGTCTGAACGAAGCCGCGCGCGCCTGCAGCGGGCGGCGTTTCCAACTCAAGACACAAATATGACAAAATGAATCAAATTATGCGCTATTTCATATACTTTACAGCATTTTAGAAAATTGGACCGACCGCCAACCGCCGGATCGGCGCGCCTTTGGGCCATTGTGCAAAGCCAGGGCTTGTGGCAGTTTCAGGCATCGGCGGCTTTTACGAGTTTGCGCCTGGCTGGGCGGCGGGACGACTCGGCGCCGGACGTCGTTCCCGCAAGACCTGTCGGCGCGCCAGCGCTGGCGCAAGGAGGGCTGAGTCCATGTTCAAATCGACCCACAGTTTGCTATTGGCCGGCGTCAGCCGCCGATCGTTCTTGAGAACTTCCGCGGCGCTGGGCCTCGGCGCCATCGCCTCGCCGGCCATCGTCAGCAACGCGCTCTCGTCCTCGGGCGAACTGTCCATCCTAAACTGGGATGACGAATTGCCCGATCCGGTGATCCCCGATTTCGAGAAGGCGACCGGCATCAAGGTCAATTCGACGCCCTTCTCGCAGAACGAAGAGCAGATCAACAAGCTTCAGGCGACCGGCGGCGCCGGTTTCGACCTCTGCCAACCGACCCACGACCGCGCGCCGCAATTCAAGGACATCGGGGTCTTGCAGCCGCTCGACGAAAAGCGCGTGCAGCTCGACCTCGTCATCCCCTCCCTGCTGAAAGCGTCCACCACCAATTGGACTTGGGACGGCAAGCTCTATCATGTGCCCCATTGCTGGGGGACGGAGGCGATTTCCTGGCGCAACGATCTGACCAAGATCGACCCGGCCGATCTGTCGTTCGGCACGCTGTGGAACGACGAATACAAGGGCAAAGTGCAGGGGCGCCCACATTCGCTGCTGCTGGGCATCGGCCTGTGGCTGGACGGAACCGGCAAGTTGCCGACCAACCGCATGCTCGACTCGTTCAAGGACGAGGAGACGATGAAGAAAATCTACGACGTGCTGCTGAAGGAGGCGATCGACCGCAAGGCCTGGATCAAGCAGTTCTGGGACTCGGCCGACAACACCAAGTCCGGCCTGATGTCGAACGGCGTCGTAATCGGCCAGACCTGGGACGGTCCGGCGATCAACCTCAAGAAGGCCGGCAAGCCCGTCTCCTACCAGGCGCCCAAGGAAGGGGCGATCGGCTGGGTCGACGGCTGGGCGCTCAGCAAGGCGGCCAAGAACGTCGATCAGGCCTATGCCTTCCTCAACTACCTGCACTCGCCCGAAGGCTCGGCGAAAGTCGCCGAAGGCTCCGGCTATAATCCGACCGGCGTCGGCGCCGACAAGCTGCTTTCGGACAAGGCGCGCAGCGTGTTCCAGGAGGCCTATCCCGCGCCCTCGATCGACCGCATGTGGTGGCGCCCCGTCGAGCCCTCGTGGTTCGCCGACCAGCGCACGCAATATGCCGAGAAGTATAAGGCGGCGTGAGCACCGGCCTGATTGCTAGAGATCGGGGCGGCGGCGATTGCCGGCGCCCCTTTTGCATGATCGGTTCCGGGCGTTGAAATGGCGATCGCATGAGCGCAGACATCGAGTTGGACCGCGTCACGATCCGGTTCGGCGAGTTCACCGCCGTCAAAGACGTCTCTCTTCGAATCAACGGCGGCGAATTCTTTTCGATTCTGGGCCCCTCCGGCTGCGGCAAGACCACGCTGCTGCGCACGATTTCCGGTTTTCTCGAGCCGACCGAAGGCGCGGTGCGCATCGCCGGCCATGACATGGCCGGCATCGGGTCGAACAAGCGTCCGACCGCGCTGATCTTCCAGAATCTTGCGCTTTTCCCGTTGATGTCGGTCGCCGAAAATATCGGCTACGGCCTGCGCGTGCGCGGCGTTCCCAAAGCGGAGCGCCGACGCAAGGCCGACGAACTATTGCGCCTCGTCGCTCTACCCGACCAGGGCGACAAACGCATCGGCGAATTGTCGGGAGGCCAGAAACAGCGCGTCGCGGTGGCGCGCGCGCTGGCGGTCGAGCCCAAAGTGCTACTGCTCGATGAGCCGCTCTCGGCGCTCGATCTTCGCCTACGCCAGCACATGCGCGCCGAATTGCGGGCGATCCAGAAGCGCGTCGGCATCACCTTCATCTACATCACCCACGACCAGGGCGAGGCGCTCACCATGTCCGACCGCATCGCAGTGATGAACGCCGGCCATGTCGAGCAGGTCGGCGACGGGCGCTCGGTCTATGACCGCCCGGCGACCCCTTTCGTCGCCTCGTTCGTCGGCGAGAACAACGGCGTCTCCGGCCTTGTCGAGAGCATCGACGGCGAAATGGCGACCCTCGATACGCCGCTCGGGCGCCTCAAGGGGCGGGGCGGCGCCGGACTGAAGCCCGGCGATCCCGCCACAATCTTTCTGCGCCCCGAAGCATTGCGTCTTTGCGCGCCCGGCGAGACGCCGGACCTCACGGCCGAATTCGTCAATTCCGCATTCGAAGGCAATTTCACTTTTGTGTTCCTGCGTGCCGCCAGCGGCCAGGCGATGACCATGTCGGTCGGCCGCGACGCCGACATCGGCGCCCTCGCGCCAGGAGCCTCCGTCGCCTTGGCGTTCGACAGCGCCGATGCGCTGGCGCTGCCCGTCCGCCATAACGCGTAAGGGGCGGCGCTTGACCCATCCCTTCACCGCCGCGCTGATCTTCGCTCTGCCGCTCCTGGTGATCCTCGCCTTCGTCGTAATGGCGTTGATCGAGAAGCGGCGCGGCGGCAATGTCGGGGCGCCGGGCTTTTTCCAGCGCAACGGTACGCCGGTGGCGATTTTTCTCATCGCCGCCACGGCCTTCTGGGCGCTCGTCCTCATCGTCTTTCCCCAGCTCTATATGGTCGATTATTCCTTCCACCCCAAGCTGCCGGAGCTCAAGCGCGGCGGCCCGGAAGATCACTACACGCTGGAGAATTACCGCTACTTCCTGTTCGGCTCGACGCAGAATACCGATCATTGGAATACGACCCATCTCAACGCGTTCTGGATCACCATTTTCGTCTCGACGGTCATCACGATAGTCAATTTTGCGATCTGCTATCCCCTCGCCTATTTCATGGCGCAGGTCGCCAAGGCGCCGACCGTGCTGAAACTGATGGTGCTGCTGGTGATCCCTTATTGGATCAACGAGATCCTGCGCGCCTTCGCCTTCCGCATATTGCTGGGCACCGGCGGCCTCCTCAACAATGTCGCCATCGCCCTCGGGCTCATCCAGGAGCCGATCGATTTCATCGGCCATGATATCGCGCTCTACGCCGGGCTCACCTACGCCTATCTCCTCATCATGATGTTCCCGCTCTATAATGCGATCGAGAGCCTCGATCACAACCAGATCGAGGCGGCGCGCGATCTCGGCGCGCCGTGGTGGCACATTCACCTGTTCATCGTGATGCCTTTCGCCAAGCCGGGCATCGCATCGGGCGCCACGCTCGTCTTCATGCTCTGCGCGGGCGCTCTGGCGGCGCCCCTCGTGCTCGGCGGCCCGAAGACGCTGTGGTTCACGCCCATCGTCTACGACCGCTTCTTTCAGGCCTTCAACTGGCCGCAGGGCGCGGCCTACGCGATCATCCTGCTGCTCACCTGCATGGCCTTCGTCTCGCTGGTGATGCGCCTGTTCAAGGTGAATCTCTCGGAGATTACGCGATGAGTTCGCGCCTCGTCTGGAAAGCCGCGCTCGGCTTTTACATCGCGCTGTTCTTCGGCTTCCTGTTCGGGCCGCTCGTCATCATGAGCGTCACCGCGTTCAACACGCCCTCCTACCCCCAGGTCTGGCCGTTCGAAGGCTTCACGCTCGACTGGTTCGCCAAGCTCTATGACGACCGCAACCTGATGGAGGGGCTCGTCAACTCCTTTATCATCGGCGCTTTCGTCGTCGCTTTGTCGGTGCCGCTGGGCCTCGCCGGCGCCATCGTCATGACGCAGATCTATAGCCCGGCCCGCTCGCTCTATTACCTCATCGTCGTCTCGCCCGTGCTGACGCCGGGCGTCATCATCGGCATTTCGACGGTGATTTTCTGGAAGGACGTGACGGAGCTCAGCGGCGCGCAATCCCTGTTCAACGGCGTATTCCTCGCCACGCTCGGCCAGGCGACGTTCATCTCCGCCTATTGCATGCTGATCTTCCTGTCGCGCCTGCAGCGCTACGACCGCGTGCAAGAGGAGGCCGCGCTCGATCTTGGCGCGAGCCGCACGCAGGTGTTCTTCGACATCCTGCTGCCGTTCCTGCGCCCCGCGATATTCTCGGCGGCGGTGATCGCTTTTCTCTCGTCCTTCGAGAACTACAACACCACCACTTTCGCCATCCTCGCCAACAAGACGCTGACGACGGTGCTGGCGGGCCGCGTGCGCGCCGGCACGACGCCGGCGATCAGCGCGATGGCGGTGGTCATCATCGGCGTGACGATGGCGGCGGCGATCGCCTACGAGACGGTCAAGCGCGCGGAATTGCGGCGCGAGGCGGCGCGGGCGAGGGCGGGGTGAGGGATAGACGGCGATGGCGGCGCCCCCGCTCGCCGAACGGAGCCCCGCTCACTACGCCCTGCCCCGCAGCACGCTCACCACCAGCGCCCCCAAGCACCCCAGCACAAGCGCCGCTCCCGTAACCCCCGACGGCGCATGAACGCCGAAGGCGAGCCCCAGCCCCGCGGCGACGACGCCCAGTACCGCGAACGCGAGCCCTTCGTCGTCGACAAACAACCCGACGAGCTCTTTTCCGATCGCGGCGAGCATCTTCATCGCGCGGCCCTCGCGGCGGCCGGCCGCGCGAGTCTCACAAGCACAAGCGCCGTCGCCGCGAACAACCCGATAAGCCCCGGAATGGCGAGATCGGCGCCGGGCCATTCGACGCCGAGCCCCTCGCCGGTCCAGAAAACGCCGAACGCCGACAGCAGGATGCCGACGCAGAATTTCAGCGCGTTTTCGGGAATGCGGGCGAGCGGCGCGCGCAAGACAACGCCGATCGCCATGACGATGGCGCCGGCCGCGAGCGCCCCGAGGCTGGCCGGAAGCAGCAGCCCGCGCCCCGCCCCGACCGCCAGCACGATGAACACGACTTCGAGCCCTTCGACGACGACCGCCTTGCCGGCCGTCGCGCCCGCCAGCCAATCGAGCCGGTTCGCCCGGCGCAACGCCTCCCCGCGCAGCGCCGCCTGCCCGGCCGCGAAGGCGCGCGCTTCGTCATGCAAGGCGAGGACGCCGGCCGCCCGCAAAATCGCCTTGCGCAGCCAGCGCAGGCCGAACAGCAGCAAAAGCCCGCCGACGATGAGTTGCAGGAGATAGAGCGGCGCCGCGCCGATCGCCGCGCCAAACGCCGCGACGAGGACGACGAGCAGAACCAGCCCCGCCGCCGCGCCCACAATCGCTGGCCGCCAGCCCCGCACGCAGGCGACCGCGAGCACGATGGTGAAGGCTTCGACGAATTCGACCAGCGAAGCGAGGAAGGCGGCAAGGATCGCAGGGGCGGCGGTGGTCCAGGGGGTCATGCGCGGAGCATCGCCTTAGTCCGAGATTATCAAATCGCTCAACCGTTCTTGCAAGGGAGCTCCGCTCATTCTTGCTGGGATATCGAACAAGCTATGTTCTCAGCATGCTTTTCGGATGACGAATAGGTCACGTTGTTTTTGCCGAGATCCTCAAAAAGCTGATGACCCGGTTTGAGAAAATATTCCCGAGTCGCCGAACAGGATGTTCGTCCATCGGATCTGATTTTCGAAACAATCTGGTAGGTCGGCCGGTCCAGGGTAATCACGATAACGCCGCCGACAATGTCGGCTTTGACCTTTCCTCTGTCGCCTTGCAATTCCGATCCCACGGTTCCGTTCAGCGAATCGGTCTTCTCGCCATTGCGGAAGGCTACGAAGGTTATCTTCTTGTCGGCCGAGAGCCGGAAGGCCGAGGAGAAATGATTGATATGCACGAAGGGCGTCGGCGACACCTGTTTTTCGACGAGATCCCAGGAGAAGGTGATTTCGACGCCGGCGCCGGCGCCCGCCGCCTTGAGCGCGTCAACGGCGTCGGCCGCTTCGTGGTAATCGACGACGTCGACGTTGAATATCAAATTGCTCTCGTAGCGAACCCTTGCCGCCGCGTCGCCCCGAAAATAAGAAACGTGCAGCTTGAAAGAATCCGCGCCCGTATACCCTTTATCCGGCTTGTAGACGATTGTCGTTGCGGATGATGTCGTCTCGCCGCTCGGGCGCGAAGATTCTTCGACGCCGGCGACGCCATGCCTTGAGGGATCGACGATTTTCATCGATTCGATTCCATAGGACCAGGTAATCTTCGTGAAGCACTGGTTGTTTTTTCCGACGCGCACGGAAATCGGAGTGTCGCAATTGTCACAAAACGTAAAGCGAGGAATATGGCAATCGTCGGCGACACATCTGGTTGACAGGATTATGCAACCAGCAAGCATAGCTAGAGAGGCAAGACAGAAGCGCCTTAAATGGACAACAGACATTCGGCAGACCGTCAGATCCTCTTCAGCGCCGTCTCATCGACGCTCCACGGTCCTGCCCCCACGCAGGCGAGGTAGAGGAATATGAAACAGAACAGGAGCACCACCTCGCCGCCATTCACCGCCGGAAAAAAGGAGCGCGGGAGATGGGCGATGAAATAGGCCGCCGCCATATCGCCGCAAAGAATGAAGGCGACCAGCCGCGTCCAGGCGCCGGCAAGCAGCAGGAGGCCGCCGACAATCTCGATCGCGCCCTGAATCCACAGCAGCGTCGACATCTCCGGCCCGGCGGAGGGAAAGCCGAAATATTTCTGCAGGCCATACTGAAGGAGCGACAGCGCCGCGACGATGCGCAGCACGCTCAGCGCATAAGGCGACCATTTTTCCCAGGATGTCATTTTCTCCCCTCGACTGTTCAACCAAATCTGGCCCGACAAACCGGAATTGGCAAGCCGGCGTAACCATATCGGCAAGACGTCGTTCACGCCCCGCCATCGCCGTCATCCTATCGGCTGCAAGACATTGCGTAGGATGTAGCTTCGATCGTCCAGCGGAATACGCGAGGCGATCGGATTGTGAGGGCAGGCTATGGCTTGTGGAGTCGGGCGAGTAAGAGCAGGCGATGGCGGCGAGTCGTCGCTAACGAACTCTACGAATTTTTGCTGACCCTCGGCGATTGCGGTCTCCAGAGTCGCCTTTATCGGCAGGGCGAATTTCTCCAGCTTTATGTTGACCCCGCCAACGAGAACGGAAAGGCCGGCATCGACCAGAGCCCCCTTCACGCCGGCGCTGGCGGACTTTCCCTCGACGAAGCTCGAGGCCGCATCCGATCCCGCGGTCGCGCCGGCGGAAGCCGAGATGATGACGACTTGCTTGGGAACGGCGGCGCCCAACACTTTCACCGTGTCGCGGAGTCCGGCGCCCGCGATCGGAATGGCGCCGACGACGAACGTGCCGGCCGCGGATACGACCGCCGAATCCAAATGATGGGTGTCCTGATATTTGAAAACTCCCGCGGCGACCGACCCGCCGCCAAGCGCCGCCCATGCGGTTCCTCCCGAAGCCAACCCGCCGACGACAAGGAACAGCTGCAAATCGGCGTCGCGCGCGATGCGCACCCATTTTATGAAGGTCGCCAGCCTGTCATCCATTCTCTTGAATGCCGCACCGGTCTCGTCGCTCGCGCTTCTCAGCATGCTGGTGAGTTTTGAATTCATGCCGGTTGTACTTTTTCTAACAGACGCAAGATATTCAACCGTATTCATCGAAATGACATCTTTGTTGAAATAGGCGCTCCGGCAAAAAGACACCGCGCTCTGACGCGCAGACTGGTGGACGTTATTCCAGTTTATTTCTACAGATTTGACATCGACACTCAAAAACGGGCCAATCTCGGCCTTCTCCAGCTTATAACTTGCGTTTTTCAGAATCAAATCGGCGGTACAATAGGCTTTTGCCAATAGCCAAAGACCATCCTTGTTGATCGACCAGGTCTGGTTTTTCGAATTGTGGAATCTCGCCCATCCCATGACGCCCCCCGTTGCGTGGATTTCATCGCGGCCAAGACAGCGGGAGTCGACGATCGGATGTAAATTTGCCCCTCTGGGCCCCATCCCGCAGCCCATCTATTCGCTATATCCATCGCGGATTCAACCGGGCCTCGGCAAGCGCTGCGCCACCTTCCGCGCCGAATCCGCACGCTCCCACGCCGGCCCGCGAATGCCGATCCCGCCGCGAAATCCCTGCATCGGGCCGATCGCCGCTCGCGGCGGCGCCGAAGCGCCGCCGCGCCTGCCCCTCAGAGCCGCGCCTCCTCGAACGCGCGCACCCACATCGCGCATTGTTCCGAGCGCACGATGTCGCCGAGCGTGAATTCGATCACCGGCACCGGCAGGCGCTTGGCGCGGATGAGCGCCAGCACGGCGCGCAGGCCCGAGGCTTCGGTCAGATCGCACTGGCTGACGTCGCCGTTGACGACCATCGTGCAATTCTCGCCGATGCGGGTCAGGAAAGTCTTGATCTCGCCGACCGTCGTATTCTGCGCTTCGTCGAGCAGGATGAAGGCGTCCTTCCAGGACCGGCCGCGCATCACCTCGAACGGCGCCATTTCGATGTCGCCCTTCTTCAGCGCGATCTCGTAGGCCGCCGCGCCGATGCGCTCCTTGATGGCGTCGACGATCGGGGCGGCCCAGGGAGCGAACTTCTCTTCGAGGGAGCCGGGAAAGAAGCCCAGCGAGCGGCCGCAGGGAACGTTGGGGCGGGTCAGGATGATCTTGGCGATGCGCCGCTTGCGGTAGAGATCGGCGGCGAAAGTGGCGGCGATCCAGGTCTTGCCTGTGCCGGCCGGCCCCAGCACGACGACCTGGGGACTGTCGCGCAGCGCGTCGAGATAGTCGGCCTGGTTCGGGTTGAGGGCCTTGATGGGGGCGTAGGCGCGTTCCGTATCGAATTTGCTGGACCGGGGCAGCTGGATGATCTCAGCCGTTTCAAACGGACGGCCGTTGCGGCGTTTTTGCTTTTCGAAGCGCTTGCTCAAGGGCAAATTCCTTCTGAGGGTCCGACGCGGGATCACGCGCCAGAGCGCCGCGCCGATGCGCTCGGGCGATAGGATTTTGGATCGGAGGGAACCGCCTGGCGGGAGGCAATGGAAACGAGGACGGCGAGAAAAACTCTAATTTCGAGTTCGCCCGTCCGTTCATAAATCGTTAACTCCGCGCCGCCTGGCGCCGTCATTTGTCCTTGATTCTTATGACAGTTTGACGGCGGCGGCTTGAAGCGTCAGCACGATCTTGCCGATATTCGCCGAGCTTTCCATCCGCGCGTGCGCGCCGGCGGCGTCGGCGAGCGGAAACATCGAATCAATGACCGGCTTGCAGCGTCCCGCCGCCAACAGCGGCCAGACCCGCTTGTGCAATTCCTCGGCGATCGCCGCCTTTTCCGCCACCGAGCGCGGGCGCAGGGTCGAGCCGGTATGGATAAGGCGCTTGACCATCAAGGGCCGCAGGTCGAGCGTCGTCTTGGGGCCGTTGAGGAAGGCGATCTGCACGATGCGCGCCCCGACCGCCGCCGCGGCATAATTGCGCGCGACGTAATCGCCTCCCACCATATCGAGTATGACGTCGGCCCCGCGCGAATCGGTGGCGGCCAGGGTCGCGGCGACGAAATCCTCCGCGTGGTAGTTCACGGCGAAGTCGGCCCCCAACCGCATGCAGGCGGCAACCTTTTCTGCCGACCCGACGGTCGCGATCACCCTTGCGCCGAACGCCTTGGCGAGTTGGATCGCGGTCGTGCCGATGCCCGACGTTCCCCCATGCACCAGCAAGGTCTCGCCCGCCTGCAGGGCGCCGCGATCGAACACATTGGTCCAGACGGTGAAGAACGTCTCGGGGATCGCCCCCGCCTCGATCATCGAAAGGCCGACGGGAATAGGCAGAGCGTTGCTCTCATGCGCCGCGCAAAATTGCGCGTAGCCGCCGCCGGGGACCAGGGCGAGGACCGCCTCGCCAAGCGAAAAGCGCGTCGCCTGCGGGCCGAGCGCGACGATGCGGCCCGCGACTTCCAGGCCGAGAATATCCGGCGCGCCGTGCGGAGGGGGATAGAGCCCCTGGCGCTGCAGAATGTCGGGCCGATTGACGCCGGCCGCTTCGACCGCGATGAGAATTTCGCCCTCGCGCGGGTCTGGGCGCGGCTTCAGCCCGACATGCAGCACTTCCGGACCGCCGGGATGCGACGCGACGACGGCGTTCATCATTTCGGGATTATCGGGCATCGGCGGCCTCGCTTGACGAAAGACAGACCATCTCGGCTGAAGGCGTCTTTGAAGTCAACGCGCGGGCAAGCCGACCCGAACGCCATCCTGCGGTGGCGCGGCGCGAAATTCGGCCGTGGCTTCGGCGCGGGCGCTGAACGCAGCAATCGCGCCATAGCGCGCCTTGTCGACGAGGTCGCTGAGATAGCCTTGCGTGAAGGCGAAGGCGGTCGCCAAAGTGATGTCGGCGAGCATCATGCGATCCTCGAACAGCCAACCTTTGCCGCCGTTGATCTCCTGCTCCAGCGCGTCGAGCCCGGCGAACAATTGGCCGCGCACCCGCGCCACCCAGGGCTCGTGCCGCCTTTCGGGCGGCCGCAATTCGCGCTCGTAGTGAAACTGCACGGCCTTTTCGCAAACCACGAGCGACAGGCCGATCAGCCGCGTCGCGCGAAGCCGCGCCTTGGGCGCGCGCGGCGCCAGCGGCCGCGCGTCGGGCGCGAGGGTCGCGGCATAGTCGATGATGAGCGTCGAATCCATCAGGACTGTTCCGTCGTCGGCGACGAGCGTGGGCGCCTTCAATAGCGGATTGACCGTCGAGAATTCGTCGATATGGCGGAACAGCGAAAGCGGCCGGTGCTCGAAGGACAGATCAAGCCGCATCAGCGCGATCGCCACGCGGCGCACATAGGGGGAATCGAGCATTCCGATGAGTTGCATGGTCTATCCCGTAAGAGCCCGCCGGTTGAGGCGCGCCGCAGCAGCGAGTATTCCTACCTTCGCGTGGGCAGGCAAGCGGGAGGCGAACGATGGCCGGATTGGACGAGGAAAGCGTGTTTGGCGCGCCGCGCAAGGCCGCCAGTTCGCATGAAATCGGCCAGAATGTCGATCTGCTTTCGGCGACCGAATTGCGGGAGCGGATCGAAATGCTGCGCCAGGAAATCCTGCGCCTCGAAGCCGCCATCCAGGCGCGCGAGGCGACCAAACAGGCCGCGAGCGCCTTTTTCAAGACGTGACAAAGCCAGGCGAGGCAAAAGATGGATTCCGCGCGTTTGGGGCCGTACAGCTATGTTCTGACTGACGAAGAGCGCACAAGGATTCAGCGCCGGGTACGGCTTCTGTGGCGAACGAGCGGCGCGACATTGGGCTGGTGGCCGACGATAATCGCTTTGGCGGTCATCCTGGGCGTCTCGCTTTGGCTGACCCTCGCCGGCGCGATGACCGCGCATTCCTCTGAGGTCGCCCTCCTGTTTGGCGTCGCGTCTTACTTTACAGGAAAATGGCTGCATCAATGGGAGATCGAGCGCGCCTATGCGCAGGCGCAGGCCAAATTGCGCCGCGAAACGTCGAGCGACGATCAATTTTCGATCGCCATCGACGATGCGGTCATCGCAGTCGAAACGCCGAAGTTCAAGGCGCAATATCGCTGGGAGAGTTTCATCAAGATCGACGGGACGGCCGGACTGATCTGGTTCTGGTTGCCGCGGTTTCGGGCGGTGGTCGTCTCCGAACGCGCCTTTCCCGACAGCGACCAACGCGCCGCCTTTCTCGCCTTCGCCCACGCCAGGATCAAGCCCGGCCCGGCGTAACGATCTGGGGCGATCCTGCCGTCGCGCTGTCCAAGAACGGGGCGCCCGCGCGATTTCGCCAGCCAGCGCGCGGCCGCGGTAACGTAGCGTTAACGATTATCGATTATGAATCGAATCGATCCTTCTGTTTGGATTCTGAGTGGCTCCTGTCCATTCGGTTCGACGCCTCCCCTTTTTCAACTCAAAGGCCGCCTCCGGGCGGCTTTTTTTCATTTGCAATGTTTTGTTTAACGCTCCATTAACCTTATCAAAAGGTAAACCGGCGCCTTGGCGCGGCAGGCGTTAATCTTGCGTTCGGTTCTTGCGACAGCCGTAGCGGCCTCCTTCAGGCGGTTCCCGGCCGGCTGGCAAGGCAGGAACGAGAGATTGATCATGGCGCGCCAATTCGACGATTCCACGTTGAACTCTCCCCGGATTGATTCATCCGCCCTCGATCCTTCGGGGCCGGATTCCTCGAGGCCGATCACGGTTTCCTTCATTCAAAAGCTCGCCGCTTCCGACGGCTTCAAAGTCCTGTTTCGGGAGGGCATGGCGCTGGTCGAAGAATCGGCTGGCTATCTCGACGGCGCGGGGCGCGAGGAATCCCGGCAATTGCGCCGCGCCGCCGCGATGGCCTACGCCAGCGAGAGCATGCGCCTGACGACGCGCCTCATGCAGATGGCTTCCTGGCTGTTGCTTCAGCGCGCGGTCAACGAGCGGGAAATGACCATGGCGCAGGCGGCCTCGGAAAAGCACCGGGTCAGGCTGGCGCGCCAGGAAGTCGCCTGCGCGCCCGAATTGTTCGAGGAACTGCCGCAGCGCCTGCGCGACCTGAGCTTCAAATCCATGCGCCTGCAGGCGCGCATCCTTCACCTCGATCAGTCGCTTTTCGCCGGCCACACCCGCGAGAGCCTGGACGAGCCCAGCCCGATCGCGCGCCAGGTCGAGCGTCTGCGTGTCGCCTTCGCCGCCCATTAGAGCGCGGCGCGGCCGGAAATACCCGCTAGTTCAATTCTTTCGACGGGCCCCGATCGAGGCGCCCCGTCGAGCCGGTTCGCGTGCGGATCGCTGGCGTCGGGATCGCGCGTCTGGCGCGCCGGCCCATCGCCGACGATCCTGGCTCGCCGCTAAGCGCTTGCGCGGCTCACGTTTTGGCCTCATTGCTCGGCCAGAATCCAAGCTGGGACCGACGCGAAACGATGACGAATATCCGATCCAGCCAAATCTACCTGCTCACGCCGCTGCTGCGGGAGGCCGATCTTAGCGATTTTGCTTCAACCCTCGCCTCCGTGCTCGACGGCGGTGAGGTCGCGTGCGTACTCGCGCGGCTGGCGCCAGGCGCCGAGGGCGACGCCAAGAAGATCGTCACGCGCCTCACCGAGATCGCCGCCAATGCGGGGGCGGCGATGCTGGTCGACAATGATCCGCGCCTTGCCGCCAGGGTCGGCGCGGATGGCGCCCATATGACGAGCGACGCCGGGCTCGGCGAGGCCCTGGCCAGCCTCAAGCCCGAGCGCATCGTCGGCGCCGGCCTGTTGCGCACGCGCGACGAGGCGATGAACGCCGGCGAAGCGGGCGCCGACTACGTGATGTTCGGCGAACCCCGGCGCGACGGCTTCACGCCGCCGGCCGAGGAGACGCTCGAGCGCGTCGAATGGTGGGCGGAAATATTCGAGCCGCCCTGCGTCGGCTATGCCGCCTCGCTGGAGGACGTCGCCCCGCTCGCCGAAGCCGGCGCGGATTTCGTGGCGCTCGGCGACGCCATCTGGAGCGCGCCGGCGCCGGTCGAGGCGCTGGCGCAGGCGCGGGCGATTCTCGCGCGCCGAGCGGTCTGACGCCGATGCCTTCGCCGCGTCTTCGCCTGGGCGTCTTGCTCGTCGCGCTTGTCGGAGGCAGCCCGGCTTTCGCGCAATTCTCGATCGGCGGCGTCACCTTGCCGCCCGCGGCGAGCCGCGGCGCCCCGGCGCCTGTCGAGGCGCCCTCCTCGGGCCCTCCGCCCGATCTCGCCTTTGGCGCCTATCAGCGCGGGCTTTACGCGACCGCGATGAAGGAGGCGATGAAGCGCATCGCCGCCAATCCGAAAGACGGTCCGGCGATGACCCTGATCGGCGAGATCTATCGCGACGGCGTCAGCGTCAAACGCGACCCCGCCGAAGCGTCGCGCTGGTATCGCCTGGCCGCCGAGGCTGGCGATCGGCAGGCGAGGTTCGCGCTTGGCCTACAGCTGCTGAACGGGGCGCCGGGCGTGGCCAAGGATCGGGCCGCCGCAGCCGTCCTGTTTGAGCAGGCGGCGGCGCAAGGCCACGCCGGCGCGCTCTATAATCTGGGCGTCATGGCGATCGAGGGCGATGGTTCGTCCGGCCCTGATTTTGCCAAAGCCGCCGATTTGTTTCGCCGTTCGGCGGAAGCCGGCGACGACGACGGCGCTTATTCCTATGGCGTGCTTTTGCGCGACGGGCGCGGCGTTCCGCTCGACATCGCCGCCGCCGCACATTGGCTGAAGCGCGCCGCCGACGGGGGCATAATCGCCGGCGAGGTCGAATACGCCATTATGCTGTTCAATGGCGTTGGCGTCGACAAGGACGAGGCCGGCGCCGCCAAGCTCTTTTTGAAAGCGGCGGCCAAGAACAATCCCATCGCGCAGAACCGTCTTGCGCATCTCTACGCGACCGGCCGCGGCGTTCCCAAGGACCCGGTGCAGGCGGCGGCCTGGCACCGCTTCGCCAAAGCCGCCGGGATAGAGGACCCAGCGCTTGACGCTTTGACGGCGGGCCTGACGGTCGACCAGAGGGTAAAGGTCGAACAAGTCGTGCGCCGGCAAGCCGAGTTCTGAAGAAATCAATTTCGTCATTGCGAGCGGAGCGAAGCAATCCAGAGGTCGTGCGCTCTCTTGATAGGTCACGACCTCTGGATTGCTTCGCTCCGCTCGCAATGACGCGATCGCGCTTCCGCTAGCCGTTGGAAAATCTCGGCCCACGTCGGGCTTGCGCCAGGGCGCGCGAAAATTCCGCCGCCAGTTCGGCTTTCTCAGCGGGTCCGAGAAAGGCCCCGACTTCGAGGCTGCGCCCATGGCTAACCAGGGCGAGGCGCTGCGTGCCGAATTCCTCGTGCTCGACGCGCTCGAAACGCACCCAGGACGGGTTGAAGCGCCATTCGCGCCGCGCGCCGCGCCGCGTGACGCGCGCGAACAGAAGCTCGAGTGGCGTCAGGCGCAATTCCTCATAGGCGCGGGCCGATCGAAAATTGACGCGAAACGCCAGATAGAGCGCCAGCACGTCGAGTCCCATGAAGCCGACGACCGGCCATGCGCCCATCAGGTAGAACGGCAGACTGACCAAGGCGCTAAGAGCAAAGGTCGCCGCCATGAGTTTGCGAAACCCGCTTGGACCCAGCGAGCGATGCGGATTCAGCCGCGCGTCGAACAAGGGCGCCTCGTAGGCCTGCGACAGTTCGTCCATTCAGTCGGTCCTTGCCGCGCGGGCGGCCTTGGCGGTATCGCGCGCGCTCATTATAAGGCGGATGTGGCGCGAGAAAAGCCTGAAAAACGAGCGGATGTGGACGCTGCGAAAAAACGCGGGGCGCCGTCGCGCCACGCGCAAGCGGCGCGCGTGGAACAGATTTTCGAGCGCTTCGCCGCCGCCCTGCCGGAGCCGAAAGGCGAGCTTGAATATCTGAATGAGTTCACATTGCTCGTCGCTGTGGTTCTTTCCGCGCAGGCCACCGACGCGGGCGTCAACAAAGCGACGCGCGCCTTGTTCGCCGTCGCCGACAGCCCGCAGAAAATGCTGGTGCTCGGCGAGGCCGGCCTCATCGAAAAGATCCGCACCATCGGCCTCTACCGCAACAAGGCCAAAAACGTCATCGCGCTTTCGAAGGCGCTGATCCGCGATCATGCGGGCAAAACGCCTCGTACCCGCGAGGCGCTGGAGGCGCTGCCCGGCGTCGGCCGCAAGACCGCCAATGTGGTGCTCAATATCGCCTTCGGCGCCGAGACGATCGCGGTCGACACCCACGTGTTTCGCGTCTCCAACCGCATTCCCCTCGCCAAAGGCAGGAATCCGGCCGAGGTCGAGGCGGGACTCGAGCGGGTCATCCCCGCCCGCTTTCTGCGTCACGCCCATCATTGGCTGATCCTGCACGGGCGCTATGTCTGCAAGGCGCGCAAGCCGTCATGCGGCGTCTGCCTCATCGTCGACCTCTGTTCATATCCCGACAAGACGGTCTAAATTGTCGCCGGCACGAGCTTTCGCGCAGAGGTCGCCATGCAAGATGAGCCTAACCTCGATATAGCCCATCTCGGCCATATCGAAATGCTGACGCCGAGGCCCGAGGAAAGCCTGCGGTTTTTCGTCGATGTGCTGGGGATGACCGAGAGCGGGCGGCAGGATGAATCGGTGTTCTTGCGCGGCTGGGACGATTACGAGCTCTTTTCTCTCCAGCTCACCGCTTCGAAAACTTCCGGGCTCGGCCATGCGGCGTTCCGCGCGCGCAGCCCGCGGGCCCTGCAGCGCCGGGTCGCCGCCGTGGAGGGCTCGGGTCTGGCGATCGGCTGGCGCGAGAGCGAACTCGGCCATGGCCCGGCGTTTCGCTTTCACGATCCCGACGGACACGAGATCGAGATTTATTACGAGACGCAATGGTATGAGCCGCCACCTTCGCAGCGCCCGGCGCTGAAGAACCAGGCGCAAAGGTTTCCCGCACGCGGCGTCAATGTTCGCCGCATCGATCATTTCAACTGCCTGGCCGTCGACGTCGCCGCCAATCGCCGGTTCTTCGAGACCTGTCTCGGCTTTCGCCTCACCGAGCAGATCGTGCTCGACGACGGCACGGAGGCGGGAATGTGGCTGACGGCGACCAACAAGGGCTACGATTTCGCTTATACGCGCGAGGCGCATGGCGTGAGGGGCCGTTTCCACCATGTGACTTTTGCGCTCGACAGCCGCGAGGAGGTTTTGCGCGCCGCCGACATTTTCCTGGAGGCCGGCGTTTTCATCGAGACGGGCCCGCACAAACATGCGGTGCAGCAGACATTCTTTTTGTATGTCTATGAGCCTGGCGGCAATCGCGTCGAGGTCGCCAGCGCGGGCGCCCGCCTTGTTCTGGCGCCCGACTGGAAACCGATCCGCTGGAGCGAGGCCGAGCGCGGCAAGGGCCAAGCTTGGGGACTGAAAACCATCGAAAGCTTTCACACGCACGGCACGCCGCCGCTGGAAGGCCAATAAGACAACGGGAGGGACAATAAAAGTGGCGACACAGGACATTACAGGGCTCGTCGTCAGCGCCCATTCGGCCGATTTCGTCTGGCGCGCTGGCGGGGCGATCGCGCTCCACGCGGCGCGCGGCGCGAAAGTGACGATCGTCTGCCTCTCCTATGGCGAGCGTGGCGAATCGGCCAAGCTGTGGCGGCAGCCCGGCATGAATCTCGAGCGCGTGAAGACGGAGCGGCGCAAGGAAGCCGAAGCCGCCGCCGAGGCGCTAGGCGCCGGCGACATCCAGTTCTGGGACCTTGGCGATTATCCGATCAATCTGAGCCAGGAGGCGCTGTTCCGCCTCGTCGACCTCTATCGCGCCCTGCATCCGGCTGTCGTGCTGACCCATTCGAGCCGCGACATCTACAACCACGATCATCCCGAGGTCACGCAATTCACCCAGCATGCGCGCATCATCGCGCAGGCGCATGGCCACAACCCCGGACAGAAGGTCCTGGGCGCGCCGCCGGTGTTCCTGTTCGAGCCGCATCAGCCCGAGCAATGCGGCTGGACGCCCAACGTCCTGCTCGACATCAGCCCGGTCTGGGACAAGAAGCGCGCGGCCATCGAATGCATGGCCGGCCAGGAGCATCTGTGGGAATATTACACGCGCGTCGCCCTGCAGCGCGGCGCGCAGGCCGCGCGAAATTCCGACAAGAAGATCACCCACGGCGAAGGCTACGAGGCGGTGTTTCCCCATGTCGTGGAGAGCCTGGCATGAGCCTCGTCATCACCGACATCGCACGCACGTCGCGGCGGATAGCCGAAGGCTACGGTCCGTTCGGCGTCGCCACCGTGCATGAGGCGCAGGGCCGCTGTGGCCTGATGGCTTCCTATATGCGGCCGATCTATGCCGGCGCGAAGATCGCCGGGACCGCGATCACCGTTTCGGTTCCCCCCGCCGACAATTGGATGCTGCATGTCGCCGTCGAGCAGTGCAAGGCCGGCGACGTGCTGGTCGTCGCGCCGACCTCGCCGAGCGACGCCGGTTATTTCGGCGAACTTCTGGCGACCTCCCTGCTGCAGCGCGGCGTTCTCGGCCTCGTCATCGAGGCGGGCTGCCGCGATGTCGCGGCGCTGACGTCGATGGGCTTTCCCGTCTGGTCCAAGGCGATTTCGGCGCAAGGAACGGTCAAGGAGACGCTGGGCTCGGTCAATGCGCCCATCGTTTGCGCGGGCCAGCTCGTTCATCCCGGCGATCTCCTCCTCGCCGACGACGACGGAATCGTCGTCGTGGCGCGCGCCAGCGCCGAGGACGTGCTGCGCAAGAGTTTGGCCCGCGAGGAAAAGGAAGCCGAGACGCGCGCGCGGCTTCGCGCCGGCGAACTCGGGCTCGACCTCTATGGAATGCGCGAGAAGCTGCAAAAGAAGGGACTGATCTATCGCCGACAGGACGAGGCGCCCTGAAGAGGAGAGGCAAAGCGTGGGCACAGAACTTCGCGCGGCGATCGGCGACTATCCGCACATGGAGGCGCTGAAATCCGGTCGCGTCGGCTCCGACCTGCTGACGCTCGATTTTGCCGCGATGCCGGCGATCAATCGGGCCTTTGCGCCGATGGTGCGCGAGCAGAAATTCGATGTCTGCGAGATCGCCATCGTCACTTTCTTTCAGGCCAAAGCCTATGGCAAGCCGCTGACGCTATTGCCCGTCGTGACGCTGACCCGCGCCCAGCAATCGGCGCTCCTTTGCCGCGTCGGCGCCGATATCGATGGACCCGCCGGTCTTGCGGGCAAGCGAATCGGCGTGCGCGCCTACAGCCAGACGACCGGCGTCTGGCTGCGCGGAATCCTCGCCGACGAACATGGCGTGCGGCCGCAAGACGTGAGCTGGACGACATTCGAAGGCGCCCATGTCCTGGAATATCGCGATCCGCCCTTCGTTCAGCGCGCCGGCGAAGGCAAGGAAATGCTGGCCATGCTGCGCGCGGGCGAGCTTGACGCGGTCATTGTCGGCAATGACGTGCCGAACGATCCAAATTTCCGGCCGGTCTTCGCCAATCCGGCCGCGTCGGCGCAAGCGTTCCGGCGCAAACATGGATTCACGCCGGTCAATCACATGATCTGCGTGCGCGCGGGACTTGCCGGGAACGCCAAGCTGTTCGACGAACTGATGCGAATGTTTGCCGAAGCCGCATCGCTCGCGACGGCCCCGGGCGACGGCCGCGATTCCTATTCGACAAGCCGCGGCGCCTTGGCGCCGGCGTTGCAACTCGCCTTGCGCTACGCAAACGAGCAGCGCCTGTTGCCGCGACCGCTGAGCCTGGAGGATCTATGGGAGGGATCGCCGACGGCTTGAGGCCCCACCCTGCGGCGCCGGCGATTGCCGCCTCTGGCGGCTCTTGGCCCCAGGTGGTACCGCCACCCCGGCTTGAACGGGGGACCTCTAGATCCACAATCTAGCGCTCTAACCAACTGAGCTATGGCGGCCCGGGCGGGAACGCGGCGAAACCTAGTGACAAAGCGCAGCCATTGCAAGGCCTGACGCCGGGTTCACGACATGGGAAACAGAACGTCGGAGGCCGATTGCCTCCTTGTTTGCTTGGCGGAGCGGCGCGCAAAATCGCCCGCGAGCAATCAGGGACGATTTGACGCTGCAAGCAGCGCCAATCTCACATGGGTTTGAACTAGCAGAGAACGCCGTCCCAAAGGGACGGCGTTCAGCAGCGACGACAGGGCGGAGAGACGCTGCGTCGAATTTCTGGCGCCGTTCAGACGGCCAGCTTGAACGTCTTGGCGACGTGGCTCTTGATCGGCTCGACCGAATCGGTGGCGACCTTCTGGCTCAAGGCCGACATTTCCTTGGCCTGCGCGGCGATCGCCGCAGCCTGCTTGCGGACATGCTCGCTTTGCAGCGCGACAAATTCCGAGGCCGACTTGATGCTGATCACCGATTTGAGAAAATCGAAATTAGCTTCGGCGTTGGCGCGCAGTGCTTCGAGAGCCTTGGTGTTGAGTTCGACAATGCCCTTGCCGGCGGTCGAGCAGCTCGATTCGAAGGCGCCGGTCGCTTCTTCCGCCGCGGCCTTCGCCTTGGCGTAGGCGGCGCGGGTGTCGGCGACGCTTTTTTCGACGACTTTGCGGACTTTCTCCTGCATTTCGGCGATCGGCGCCGATGCCGCCTCGACGGCCTTCTCGAACTTGGACGTGGCCAGCGCTTCGACGGGAGCGAGGGGCGACGGGGCTGGTTTCTTGACTGCGACTGCCATGATGAGCGATCCTTTTTTCACTGACGGAATGATTTTCAGGGATGATCTCGCGACGAAAACGCGCGAGGCCTACTTTGTTTTGGGGGCGGCGCTTTTCTGAATTAGCTCGCCAAGCTCCTTGGCCTGGCTCTGCAGGGCGTTGATCTGCGTCTTCAGGAACTCGCTTTGCAGAGTGAGAGCTTCCTGCGGGTCTTTCACGCGCACCAGTTTCTGGGCGAGGTCGAAAGCGGCGTTCACATTCTGCTCGGTAAAGCCCAGAATCTGCGAACCGACATGCTTGGCGCCGGTCTGCGCTTCGCTGGCCGCGCCATCCAAGGTGCCCGCCGCCTTCTGGGCGACGGTGACAAAGCCTTCAAAGGCCTTGCGGGCCTGATCCACGCTGCGTTCGGCAAAATCGCGCAGCTCGTTGGGAATTTCGTACGGGGCGTTGGCCATCTTGGTCTCCTCCTTACCCGCGCCCGGATAAGGCGCTCCTTACTATCTCCCATACTCCTAGATCATTTCATGTTGCGATGCAATATTTTATTGCATCGCACCACGGAAATTTAACCCTTACCTAAGGAGAACGCGCCGACGCCATGGACGAAGCGTAAGGGGAAGCATTAAGGTTTTAGTAACTTTTGATTCATTTTGGACCTTCCCGCGCAAAAGTCCGCCCGCCAGGAGCGCCTCGAGATTTGGATGCACGGCCGCCGATGAGCCCGATCGACCAGCACGCCGCCGAGGCCGTGGATATCGCCGGCCTTCTCGCGCGCTCGCCTTTTGCCGGACAATTGGCCGCCGGCGCTCCCGTTCTCGTCGCCGCCGGGCAGCCGGCCCGCCTCGTCTTCGCCAGCCCGGCCGCCTATGCGATGTTTCGATCGACGAATTTGGAGGAACTGGCCGCCGCCGCGTTGCTTGGCGCGAGCCCGGGCGCCCGGCGTCTGCGCCAGTTGGCGAGCGCGCCCGGCGCCGGCGCGCCGGCCAAGCTCGAACTGCTGCGCTTCTTCGTCGGCCGGATGCCGCTGCAATTGGCCCTGCTCTGCGCGCCCTTGGCTGGTGCGCAAGGCGAGGTCTATCTCGTCGCCGCGCCGCCCGGCGCCGGTCAAACCGCCGCGAGCGGCGTCGAAACGGCGCAAGAGAACCCGGCGATTGCGACGCCTGCCGGCGATTCATCGCCTCCCCCCTCCCCCGCCGCGTCAAAGGGGCAAGACGGCGCCGCGCGGCGATTTCTGTGGAGCGCCAACGAGCGCCTTCATTTTGACGCGCCGCCCGAGGCGCTGGCGACTGCTGTGGGCGAGGCGGCCCCGCGCGCCGGCGAGGCGCTCGAGGCCTTGAAAGCCCGCACGGGTCTCGACGAGAGCGGCGCTTTCGCCACGGCGCTGGCGGCCCGGGCGACCTTCCGCTCGTTGCGGCTCGCCTGGCCTTGGGGCGCCGGCAAAGAGGCGATCGTCCTCGCTTTGTCGGGCGCCCCGATCTTCGATCGCGACCGGCGCTTCCTGGGATATCGCGGCTTCGGGGTTTTCACCGGCGAAACCGCGCTCTTCGAGCCCAAGCGCCGGCCTGACGAGGCGGCCGAGGAGCCGCCGGGCGCAAGCCCTGCGGAACCATCAGACGCGGCCGCCCAACCGCTCGAAGACGGGCGGGAAAGCGCTGCGCCCGAGGCCGCGGTCGCCGCAATCGAGACGAACGCGCCGATCCTCCCGCCGATCGAAGCGCCGCCCGGCCCAATCGCCGCCGAAGCCCCAGAGCACGGCGCCGAAATCGTGCCCTTGCGCGCATCAAACCCAAACTACGGGGGTCGCCCCAATGTCGTGCCGATCCGGCCGGGCGCCCTGCGCGCCTTTCTGTCGCTCGACGAGAACGCCCAGCGCGAAGGCGACGGCGAGGAGAGCGTCGAACTGACGTCGCACGAGCGCGACGCGTTTCGCGAAATCGCGCGCGCGCTTGGCGCCAAGATCAGGGAGCCCCACGACAGGAAGATCGACCCGCCTTCGGGCGAGCCCGAAGCGCCTGCCGCGCCGCGAGGCCCGACGCGCGATTTCCTCGACCTCGGCGGCGCCGCGCGCCCCGCGCCGGACGATCGCGCGACGGCGGCGCCCCACAGCCCGCGCGGCGCGGATCTTGACGCCCGCAACGCGAGCGACCTCCTCGAACGCCTGCCGATCGGCGCGCTGGTGACGCGCGGCGAGGAGGCGCTCTATCTCAACCGGACCCTTCTCGATCTCCTGGGCTATCGGGATCTGGCGCAGTTTCAAGCGACCTCCGGCCTGTCGCGGATTTTTGAGGGGCGTGCGTCCGAGGAAATCGCTCTGTCGGGCGAAGACGGCGGGCTCGCTTTGATCGGCGCCAATGGCGAGACGATCATCGTCAACGCCCAGATTCAAACGATGGAATGGGACGGCGCCGCCGCGACCTTGATCTCCTTGCGCCGTTCCCTCGAAGCCGAATTTGCGCCCAAGCGGCGAGCGCTTGAGCTCGATGCGCGCGCGCGAGAGACCGAGGCGCGCGAGCTCTCGGCCATTCTCGACACGGCGACCGACGGCGTCGTCATGCTCGATGCGCAGGCGAGGATCCTCTCGCTGAACCGGCCCGGCGAAGCCTTGTTCGGCTTCGACCAGAAGGAGGTCGCGGGCGAGAGTTTTCTCACGCTGCTGTCGCCCGAAAGCCATGAGGCGGTGCAGGCCTATTTCGACGGATTGCGCACGAGCGGCCTTGCGAGCCTCCTTAATGACGGGCGAGAGGCGCTTGGGCGCGAGCGCCAGGGCCGGGCCATTCCGCTGTTCATCACCCTGGGGCGCATCAATTCCTCGCCCGAGGTCAAATTCTGCGCCGTCCTGCGCGACATGACGCAATGGAAGACGATCGAGCGCGATCTGGAAGAGGCGCGCGGACAGGCGGAAAAGGCCAGCGCGCTCAAATCGGAATTCCTGGCCAAGATCAGCCACGAAATCCGCACGCCGCTCAACGCCATCCTCGGCTTTGCCGAGGTGATCCTGGACGAGCGCTTCGGCCCGATCGGCAATGACCGCTACAAGGAATATCTCAAGGACATCCATTCGTCGGGCGCGCATGTGATGAGCCTCGTCAACGACCTGCTCGATCTGTCGAAAATCGAGGCGGGCAAGCTCGAACTCAGCTTTGCCGCGGTCGACGCCAACCGCATCATTCAGGAATGCGTCTCCCTCATGCAGCCGCAGGCCGCGCATGAACGCATCATCATGCGGCTTTCGCTGTTCGACAAGCTTCCGAAAATTGTCGCCGACGAGCGTTCGCTGCGGCAGATCATGCTGAATTTGATGTCGAACGCCGTGAAGTTTAACGAGCCCGGCGGACAGGTCATCGTCTCGACCGCGCTGAACGATTCGAGCCAGGCGGTGATCCGCGTGCGCGACACCGGCATCGGTATGAGCGAAGCGGAGGTCAGCCTCGCGCTGGAGCCGTTCCAGCGCATTTCGACCGCGCGGCCGACCGGCGGCACGGGACTTGGGCTGCCGCTGACCAAGGCTTTGGTCGAAGCCAACCGGGCCGGCTTTTCGATCAAGAGTCGCAAGGAGCAGGGAACGCTGGTGGAAATCGCCTTCCCCATCGCGCAGGCGGCGGCGGCGCAATAGTCAGGGCGGAAACCCGGGCTTGGCGCGCAACAACGTCGCGATCGCCGGCGCCTTCACTTCGATCGCGTCCATTCGACGCTCTTGCAGATGAGGCCGCCGAAGACGCAGCCGGCGGTGGTCAGATGATCGCCGGCCAGCGTCATCTTGCCGGAATAATCCTTGCCGTCTTCGGGATTGAAGGCGGCGCCCGCCCAGGCATTGTCACCCGAGGGCTTCATGTCGAAGAACACGCGCTGGCCAACCTTGCCATTGCCCGTCGTATCCTTCAGCCAGGAGATCGATCCGCAGACCGCCGCGCCGCAGGGCGCAAAGCGCACCTTCGCCTTGCCGTCGTCGCGCGCCCATTCGCCCAGCACATCGCTTGCCACAGCAAAGTTGACCGAGGCGGCGAGCGTCAGACAGGCCAGAATGGATCGATGAAACATTTAATCCTCCCAGGCGCCTGCAGGATGAGCGCAGCCATCCCTCACGATTTGGCGGGAAAGCTTCTCGCGCGTCAAGGCGCTTGCCCAAACTCAAATGCATGTGAGATTCGCGCTGATCTTAGCGCCACGCCTTCATTGATCGCTTGGAGGCGATTTTGCGCGAACCCGGACACCCCCGGGGTTGCCGTTCAGCGCGCAAGCGCGGGACTTGCCGCCGGCGCAACGCTCGCCGTCGCCGGCGCGCCGCCGGCCGCCGGCAGTGCGGCGTTGGCCGAGGCATCGCCGACCGTGTCGATGCCATAGACGTCGTCGCGAAAATTCACGAGGCCCTCGCCATTCGACCAGCCGGTCAGATAGACCCAGACGACCGGAACGATCTTGGCGAGCTTGATGTCTTCGCGCGCGCCCTCCTTGACCTTGTCGAGCAGCGCCTGCTTGTCCCATGTCCCCGCCGTCCCGTCCGGGGTGCCCTGCAGCAGCCATTCGGCAAGATCATAGACGCCTTGCACGCGCACGCAGCCATGCGAGAGGAAGCGATAGTCGGCGCCGAACAAGCCCTTCGAGGGCGTGTCGTGCATATAGACCGCCAGCTTGTTAGGCATGCCGATGCGGATCGCGCCAAGCGAATTGCTCGCCCCCGAATCCTGCCGCAGGATGTAATTGGCGGCGCGCTCGGTGTTCCAGTTGACGCTTTTGGGATCGATCGCATTGCCGGCGCCGTCGAGGATGCGGATCTTGGCCCGTGTCAGATAGCCTGGGTCCTTTTGCATCTTCGGTATGATCTCCTTCTTGATGATGGAGGTCGGCACGGTCCAGGTCGGATTGAGATTGATGACGGATATTTTGGCGGAAATCTCCGGCGACTGATGTTCGATGCCGCCGACGATCGCGACATAGCGATGCGCGACGCGGCCGTTGTCGATCGCCTCGACCGAAGTCGAGGGAAGGTTGACGACGACATAGCGATCGCCGAAGGGAAAATTGACGCCGGCCAGCCGCTGGGCGCTGGAGGCGAGCTGTTTGAAACGCGTGGCGGCGGGAACGTTCATCGCCGTCAGCGTCGCGCCGGCGACGATCCCGGTCTGGCGTAGACCCATGCGCGACTGGAAATGCTTGACCGCCGCCGTGACGTCGTCGTCCCAGACGGCGCTCGCGGGATTATCGGTCGCCTTGGCCATATCCAAATCGCCTTCCGCGGCAAGACGCCGACGCAGCACCGCGACGCCCGCGCCTTTGGCGCCCGCCCGCAGCGGCGCGGCGATGGTCGGCCAGCCGCCGGCGTCGGCGATCGCCGAATAGCGCTCGGAGGCCTTGGCCGTCGCAAAGAACGTGTCGGGCTGGAAGGTCGGCGCCGGATCGTCGGACAAAGCGGTCTCGCGCGGCGGCGCCAGAGGCACGATCTTCTTCTTGGGCTTGGCCGTCTCGATCTTGGGCGGTTCGATCGGCGGCGCCGGTCCGAGATCGGCCGGAATCGGGATGGCGACGGCGCCCGGCGCAGCGGCGGGAGACGCGGGCGCAGGCGCGACGGCAGGCGCCGGAGCCAAGCCGGGGCTGGCGACTGGCGCTGGCGCCGCGGGTGCGCTCAAGGCCGGCGGCGTCGTGGCGGCCGGCGCGGGCGACAGCAGGTCCTGCGCCGCCGCGGCGCCCGCCCAAAGCAGGGCGAGCGCCAGCCAGCCGCTTGCCGATTTCAACCCAAACGCCATTGCAAAAGACCCAATTGCCGCAGAAGCGGGAATGTCTAAAGCCGGATTAAGCCAATTCTTGGTTACCAAATTGCGCAGGCGGCTTCCTGCGGCGGGGCGCTCACGCGTCTTTGACGATCACGATATGCAACCGCCGCGGCCCATGCGCGCCAAGCAGGAGGGTTTGTTCGATATCGGCGGAGCGCGACGGGCCGGTAATGAGATTTACGGTCCGCGGCATGACGTCCCGGCCGTAACGGGCGCGTAGCTTGCGCCAGACGCTCTCATAATCCCCGACAATGTCGCTCGCGGCCACGACGACGAAGTGATTGTCGGGCAGGAAATTCAGCGTCGTCGGATTGTCGGGTCCCGAAGCCAGCGCCAGCGTGCCTGATTCGGCGATGGCGGCGAAGGCGGCGGTCACCGCGTTGAGATCATGGCCGTCCGAGGGGCCGTGAGCGATTTCGAGCGTGGTGGCGTCCCACGGCATGGCGGCAAGGCGCGGATCGTCGCCCATCCGTAAGGTCGCCGGCAGATTGCTGTCGCGCAGGAAACGCGCGATTTCACCAGGCGCATCGGCCGCGCTCTCAACTTCCGCGACGCTGGCCTGCGCGCGCTCGGCCTCGCCTTTGAACGTCGCCGCTTGCGCCGCGCGATCGCCCTGCCCGCGCGCGGGGATGATTCCAGAACGCGCCGCCGCGAGGCGATCCTCCACCGCCATCCGGCGCGGCGCCTCGGCGCCGTTCACGCCAAGCGAGCGGCGAATATTGGCGAGAATTTCCTCGCGCGCGCTCAATTGAGCCTCCCGCTTTTGGCGCGCCACCGGCTTTGGAACGTCGCGCCCTGCGGCGCCGGCAAATCGCGATATCGCGTCCAGCCGCCGGCGAACGGCAGCCAGGCGAACCGCCCCTTGGCGCCGCCGAACAAATGCAGCGCGCGCATCGCAATATTCGTCGACAGGCGATAGAGCGCCGGGCGCTTGGCGAAATACGCCCAAAATCCGATGCCGTAGCGCATGGCGGCGGGCGAGAGATGCCGTTCGAATTCGCGCTCGCGCCAATGGCGCATCATATTGGGCAGCGGAATGCGCACCGGACAGACCGCCTCGCAGCGGCCGCAGAAAGTCGAAGCGTTGGGCAATTGGCCGCCTTCTTTGACGCCGATGAGCGAGGGCGTCAGCACCGCGCCCATTGGGCCGGGATAGACCGAGCCGTACGCGTGGCCGCCAACCGCGTGATAGACTGGGCAATGATTCATGCAGGCGCCGCAGCGGATGCAGCGCAGCATGTCCTCGAAATCGCCGCCCAGCATCGAGGAGCGGCCGTTGTCGAGGAGGATCACATGATATTCCTCCGGCCCGTCGGGATCGCCCGGGCGACGCGGCCCGGTCGACAGCGTGGTGTAGACCGACATGTCCTGGCCGGTCGCCGAACGCGCCAGCACGCGCAGCAATTGCGAAGCGTCCTCCAGCGTCGGCACGATCTTTTCGAGCGAGGCGATGACGATGTGGACCTTGGGCAGGATCTGCGTGAGGTCGCCATTGCCCTCGTTGGTGACGATGATCGAGGTCCCGGTCTCGGCGATGAGGAAATTGGCGCCGGTGACGCCGATATCGGCCGACAGGAACTTGTCGCGCAAAATTCCGCGCGCTTCGGTGAGCAGTTGCACGGGCTGCGACAGGTCGCGATCTCCTGGCAGATCGCGGTGCGCGCGCCGAAAATCCTCCGCGACCTGCTCCTTGTTGAGATGCACGGCGGGGGCGATGATATGGGAGGGCGGCTCGCCGCGCAGCTGGATGATATATTCGCCAAGGTCGGTCTCGATCGGGTCGATCCCCGCTGCTTCGAGCGCCGCGTTGAGGCCGATTTCCTCGGCGATCATCGACTTGCCCTTGGTGACCGCCTTGGCGCCGCGCTCGCGGCAAAGCTTCAGCACGATGTCGACGCCGTCCTTGGCGGTCATCGCATAGTGGACATGGCCGCCCGCCGCGACGACCTTGGCCTCATAGGCTTCGAGGTAAAGATCGAGATTGGCGAGCGTATGATCCTTGATGTCGCGCGCGCTGTCGCGCAGGGCGTCGAATTCGGGCAGGCGCGCCACCGCTTTGGCGCGCTTGTCGATGAAATTGGCGCGCACATGTTGAAGCGCCTTTTGCAGCGCCGCGTCCTGCAGCGCCGCATGGGCGTTCTGTTTGAAATGCGATGCCGTCGCCGTCCCGGTCAATTGGGCGCTCCCGCGCTCAGCGCCGCGGCCCTCGAGGCGCCGATCGCCGGCTCCTCCGTCATCCCGGCGAGCACTTCGGCGACGTGGCGCACGGCGACATCGCTGCCCTGGCGCTGCAATTTGCCGGCCATGTTCATCAGGCAGCCAAGATCGCCGGCGAGCAAGGTCGGCGCGCCGCTCGCCAGGATATTAGAGGTCTTCTGCGCGACGATTGCATCGGATATCTCGCCATATTTGACCGCAAACGTGCCGCCGAAGCCGCAGCACACATCCGCGCCGTTGAGCTCGACGAGCCGCAATCCCTCGACGCTCGCCAGCAATTGGCGCGGCTGGGAAAAGACGCCAAGCTCGCGCAGCCCCGAACAGGAATCGTGATAGGCGACCTCGCCTTCGAAACGCGCCGAGACTTTCGTCACCTTCAGAACGTCGACGAGAAAGCTGACGAGCTCGAAACATTTGGCGGCGAAGGCATTAGCCTTGCCGGCAAGCTCCGGCTCGCCGGCGAACAGTTCGGGATAATGTTTGGCGAGCATCCCAGCGCAGGAGCCGCTGGGGGCCACCACATAATCGCAATCCTCGAAGGCGGCGATATTCTGGCGGGCGATTTGCTTGGTCGCGGCGCGGTCGCCCGAATTATAGGCCGGCTGCCCGCAGCAGGTCTGGCTCGGCACATGCACGCGGCAGCCGGCGTCCTCCAGCAGCTTTACGGCGGCAAAGCCGATGCTGGGCCGCATCAGGTCGACCAGGCAGGTGACAAAAAGTCCGACCCGGATCGGGGCGCGGCCCGGGTTTTGCGCAATATCGATCAAAGCCAAGTCCTTCATTGCGGCGTGCGGGCGGACATTGGACCAGCGGGTTCAGGGTTTCAAGCGCGTGATTCAACGCGATTTTCCGGAATGGGAGCGCCGAGCCTTTGATGATATGATTAACCCATGAACCGTCAGGATATCCTCGATCGACTTCGGCAGAACGAGCCCGCCCTGCGAGAGCGCGGCGTCACGCACGCCGCCTTGTTCGGTTCGCGCGCCCGCGGCGACAATCGCCCCGACAGCGACATCGACATCCTGACCGAGATCGAGCCGGAGGCGGTGCAAGACATTTATGCCTATGTCGGCTTGAAAGACTACATTGCCGAGCTTTTCGCCGGCCGCGTCGACGTGGTCGACCGCAAAGCCCTCAAGCGCTAAGTGCGCCCGGCGGCGGAGAGCGACGCGATATTTGCTTTCTGATTCGTCGGACGCCGAGAGGGTTTTGTTCCATATCCGCGAAATCATTCTTCTCGCGCGAACCTTTATGGAAGGTCTCGATTAGGAGACGTTCCGCGACAGTCAGCTTGTTTTTACGCCGCGACCCGCTGCCTTGAAATTATCACCGAGGCGTCGCGGCGGCTGCCGAAGAATTTGAAGGCAGGACATCCAGAAATTCCATGGAAGGAGATGGCCGGGGTCGGCAATATCTACCGTCACAATTACGAAGACGTGCGGCAACGCCTTGTATGGGGCACTGTGCGAAATCGGCTTCCCGCCTTATTGACCGTCGTTGAACAAGAGCTCGCCAAGCTCAGCGGACTCGGCTGATTCGCCCCCATCCCTTGTCGTTCCCCGCCCGAGCCTCTAGGTTCGTCCCATGATCCCCGATATCGCCACGCGCGTTCACAACCATACTTTCCGCATCGACCCGATCGTGCGCACCCTGCTCGATACGGATTTCTATAAGCTGTTGATGCTGCAGATGATCTGGAAGATGCACGGGCAGCGCAAGGTGACTTTCCAGCTTATCAACCGCACGTCCGAGGTGCGGCTCGCCGACATCGTCGAGGAGCGCGAACTGATCGACCAGCTCGATCACGCGCGCGCGCTCAGGCTCGCCAAGAACGAATTGATCTGGCTCGCCGGCAATAGTTTTTACGGCACCAAGCAGATTTTCGAGCCCGCCTTCATGGAATGGCTCGCCAGTTTCCGCCTGCCCGAATATGAGCTGGTGCGCCGGGCCGGCCAATACGAACTGCGCTTCGAGGGCTCGTGGAGTGAGACCACGATGTGGGAGATTCCCGCGCTCGCCATCATCAACGAATTGCGCGCCCGGGCGGCGATGCGCTTCATGAGCCGGTTCGACCTCGACGTTCTCTACGCCCGCGCCAAGGCCAAGCTGTGGCTCAAAGTGGAGCGGCTGCGCGTCCTCAGCCGCGAGGGGCCGGTGCGCATCTCGGATTTCGGCACCCGCCGGCGGCACTCCTTTTTGTGGCAGCGCTGGTGCGTCGAGGCGATGCAGGAGGGCCTGCGCGAAAATTTCATCGGGACCTCCAACGTCAAGCACGCGATGGACACCGGCCTGGAGGCGATCGGCACCAACGCGCATGAATTGCCGATGGTCTATGCGGCGATGGCCGACAGCGACGACGCGTTGCGCGATGCGCCCTACGATGTGCTGCGCGATTGGGCCAAGATGTACGGCGGCAATCTGCTCGTCGTGCTGCCCGATTGCTTCGGCACCACCGCCTTTCTCGAACAGGCGCCCGACTGGGTCGCCGATTGGAAGGGCGCGCGTCCCGATTCCAAGCCCCCCGTCGCCGGCGCGAGGGAGCTGATCGCCTGGTGGAAAGCGCGCGGGCGCGACCCGCGCGACAAGCTCGTCGTGCTGTCGGACGGCATGGACATCGATTCGATCGAAGATTCCGTGCGCAGCCTGCGCGGCCAGGTGAATGTCTCGATCGGCTGGGGCACCAACCTGACCAATGACTTCATGGGTTGCGCGCCGGCGGGGGTCGACGGCGACCTGCGCTCGATCTCGCTGGTGTGCAAAGTGGTCGAGGCGGATGGGCGCCCGACCGTCAAGCTCTCCGACAATCCCAACAAGATCCTGGGACCAGCCGACGAAGTCGAGCGCTATCGGCGGGTGTTCGGCGCGGCGGGCATGGCGGCTCTGCCGGTTCTCGTTTGAAGGGGCGCACCGGCCGCGCCGACCCGCAACGAAAATGTGAATGTGCTTTGCGGTCCGCGCCCTTTATTGTGCCGGCGCAAAGGCGAACGGCGAGCGGATTTTGAGGATTCGCCGGGCCTTGCGGGGGAAACATGTTCCAGCAACTCCTGACGCCCGTGTCGGGGAGCCTCGGCCTCTCCTTCCTTGTGGCGATTCTGCCGATCCTGACCGTGCTGATCCTGCTCGGCGCGCTGCGCCGGCCGGCCTGGCAGGCCTCTCTTGCCGGCCTCATCGTCGGCCTCGTCATCGCCGTCGCGGTCTGGAGCTTTCCGATCGGTCTGGCGCTCGACGCGGTGTTCAACGGCGTCGTGTTCGCGCTCTGGCCGGTGATGTGGATCGTCGTCAACGCGCTGCTGCTCTACAATATAGCCGTGCGCTCGGGCCGGTTCGAATCGTTCCGGGCGTGGCTCATCGGCAACCTGCCCAATGATCGGCGCGTGATCCTGGTCGTCGTCGGCTTCTGTTTCGGGGCGCTTCTGGAGGGCGTCGCCGGGTTCGGCACGCCGGTCGCCATCACCAGTTCGCTGTTGATCCTGGTCGGTTTCCCGCCGCTGGAAGCGCTCGTCTTCGTGCTGATCTTCAATACCGCGCCGGTGGCCTTCGGCGCGCTGGGAGCGCCGGTGACCGTGCTCGGCGCTGTCACCGGGCTGCCGGCCGCCGCGCTCGGGGCAATGATCGGCCGGCAATTGCCGGTCATCGCGCTGATCCTGCCGTTTTACGTCATGACCCTTTATGGCGGTCTGCGCTCGATCCACGCTTTGTGGCCGATGCTGCTGGTCGCCGGCGCGAGCTTTGCGATTTCGCAATTCGTCGCCTCGAACTTCCTCGATTATTCGCTGACCGACGTTCTGGCCTCGCTCGGCTCGCTGATCGTCACGTTGCTTTTTCTGCAGGTCTGGCGTCCCGCGCCCGATCCTCAATTCACCGTGCGGCAAACCGCGCCGGCCGCCGCTGGCGTTGCGGCTTCGTCGCCGCCCTGGCAGGGCTGGCTGCCGTGGATCATCGTATCGGCGGTGGTTATCCTATGGACCTCGTTCAAGGTTTTCACGATCGGACAGGTGGCGATCCATTGGCCCGGTCTCGACAATGCGGTGTCGATCACGCTCTATGACAACAAGCCCTATGCGGCGGTCTGGGCCTTCCAGCCGCTGGCGACCGGCACCGCCATTCTTCTGGCGGCGATTCTGACGGCGGCGATCTTTCAGCTCAGCCCGGCGGCGTTCCTGTCCTGCGTGCGCGACACGATCCGCCAGATATGGATCGCGGTGATCACCGTCTGCTGCATCGTCGGCCTTGCCTATCTCATGAACTATGCCGGCCTTGCCTATACGCTGGGCCTCGGCGTCGCCTCGGCCGGCGGCCTGTTCGTGCTGCTGTCGCCGTTCCTCGGCTGGGTCGCGGTCTTCCTGTCGGGCAGCGACACATCGGGCAATGCGCTGTTTGGCAATCTGCAGGTCGTCGCCTCCAAACAGCTCGGCCTCAATCCCCTGCTGTTCGCGGCGACCAATTCGTCCGGCGGCGTCATGGGCAAGATGATCTCGCCGCAGAACATCGCGACCGGCGTGTCGGTGACCGATCTCAAGGGCAAGGAAGGCGCGGTGTTCGCGCGCACCTTCGTGCACAGCGTCATCCTCACCATCCTGCTCGGGCTGCTTGTCGCCCTGCAGCAATATGCGATCCCCTGGATCATTCCGGCCGTCGCTCCCTAGACGCGGCGGGGCCCCCCGCGCAACGATTGAACTTCCGGGGGAATTGAGGCGAAGGACGCGCGCTGCTCCTTTGCCTCGAAATGAGCTAACCTTGGTCTTTCCCGCCGCGCCGGAGCGCCGCCATGTCTCAAATCGCTTTTCCAACGCCCGAGCCCGGCATTCTGGCGCGCCGCGACGCGATCCTGGCCGGGCTCGCCGCACTGCTGCCAAGAGGATCGCTCATCACGCAAAGCGAGGAATGCCGGGCGTTCGAGACCGACGCGCTGACGGCCTATCGGCGCGCCCCGCTCGCCGTCGCCTTGCCGACCTCGACGCGCGAGGTCGCCGCAGTCCTTAGATATTGCCGCGACGCCGGCGTCTATGTCGTGCCGCGCGGCGCCGGCACGTCGCTGTCGGGCGGCGCCATCCCGCAGGAGGACGCCATCGTCATCGGCCTCTCCAAGATGAGCCGCATCCTCGAGATCAACCTGCCCGACCGCTATGCGCGCGTCGAGGCCGGCGTCACCAATCTGGCGATTTCCGAGGCGGTCATGGCCGAGGGCTTCTTCTATGCGCCCGATCCGTCCTCGCAGCTCGCCTGCACGATCGGCGGCAATATCGGCATGAATTCGGGCGGCGCCCATTGCCTCAAGTATGGCGTGACGACCAATAATGTCCTGGGCCTCACGATGGCGACGATCGATGGCGAGATCATCGAGCTTGGCGGCGCGCATCTGGATTCCGGCGGGCTCGACTGGCTCGGGCTGATGGTGGGATCGGAGGGCCAGCTTGGCATCGTCACCGAGGCGGTCGTTCGCCTGCTGCGCTCGGCCGAAGGGGCGCGGCCCGTGCTGTTCGGCTTCGATTCGGCGGAGGCCGCCGGCCAATGCGTCGCCGCGATCATCGGCGCCGGGCTCATCCCCGTCGCGATGGAATATATGGACCGGCTGGCGATCGAGATTTGCGAAGGCTTCGCCCATGCCGGCTATCCGCTCGACGTCGAGGCGATGCTGATCATCGAGGTCGAGGGCTGCGAAGCGGAAATGGAGGCGCAGCTCGCCAAGATCCAGGCGATCGCCAAATCGCATGGCGTGAAGATCGTGCGCGAATCGATGTCGGCGATGGAGAGCGCGCTGATCTGGAAGGGCCGGAAATCGGCCTTCGGCGCGACGGGCCGCATCGCCGACTATATCTGCATGGACGGCACAGTGCCGACAAGCCGGTTGCCCGAAGCCTTGCGGCGGACGGGCGAAATCGTCGCCTCCTACGGCCTGCGCGTCGCCAATGTCTTTCATGCGGGCGACGGCAACATGCATCCGCTCGTGCTCTACAACGTCAACGACGAAGCCGAGCAGGCCAAGGCCGAGGCGGCGGGCAATGATCTCTTGAAGCTTTGCGTCGATCTCGGGGGCTGCCTGACCGGCGAACACGGCGTCGGCATCGAGAAGCGCGACCTGATGCGCCACCAGTTCAACGCTGAGGATCTTGCGCAGCAGATGCGCGTGCGCGCCGTCTTCGACCCCGACTGGCGGCTCAACCCGGCCAAAGTGTTTCCGCTCGACGGGAGAGTTCCGGCGTGAGGCGAAGCGGGGTCGAGGCGCTGACGCCAGGTTCGGAGACGGAGGCCGCTGAACTCGTCCTGGAGGCGCGGGCGAAGGGGCGCAAGCTCGATATTGTCGGCGGCGGCTCGCGAGCCGGCCTCGGGCGCCCGCCCGAGGGCGACGCCAGGCTCAGCACGGCCGGCCTCAGGGGAATCGTTTTCTACGAGCCCGCCGAAATGGTCATCTGCGCGCAGGCGGGAACCCCGCTGGCCGAGGTCGAGGCGGTCCTCGCGCAGCGCGGCCAGATGCTGCCGTTCGAACCGATGGATCATCGCCGCCTCTATGGAACCTCCGGCGAGCCGACCATCGGCGGGCTGGTCGCCGGCAATATTTCCGGTCCCCGCCGCATCAGCGCGGGCGCGGCGCGCGACGCGATGATCGGCCTGCGCCTCGTCAATGGGCGCGGCGAGATCGTCAAGAGCGGCGGGCGCGTGATGAAGAACGTCACCGGCCTCGATCTCGTGAAATTGAACTGCGGCGCGCAGGGAACGCTGGGGCTCGTGACGCAGGCGACCTTCAGGCTGCTGCCGAAGCCCGAATGCGAGGCGAGCCTGGTGATCCGGCGGCTCGAGGACAGGCGCGCCATCGAGGCGCTGTCGATCGCGCTTGGCTCGCCCTTCAGCGTCAGCGGCGCCGCCCACATAAGCGCCGGCATGGGCCGGGAATTCCCGCGAACCTTCCTGCGCGTCGAGGGCTTTCGCAGCTCCGTCGACTATCGTATATCCGCGCTCCTCGCGCTGCTCGCCCCGTTCGGCGCCAAGCACGCCTTGGAGGGCGAGGAATCCGAACGCCTGTGGCGCGATATCGGCGATGCGGCGTTCCTGGCGACCCCGAGCGAGGCCGCCGTCTGGCGCGTCAGCCTGGCGCCGTCGAAGGGCGCCGATTTCATCGAGAAGGTCGGCGCCCACGCCAAGGCGCATTTCTACGATTGGGGCGGCGGCCTCGTCTGGCTTAGCAGCGAGGCTTCGGCGGAGGCCGCCGCCGCCGTTCGGGCGGCGTTATCGCCGTTCGGCGGACACGCCACGCTGATCCGCGCGCCCAACGAATTGCGCGCCAGCATCGATGTGTTCGAGCCGCTATCCGCGCCGCTGATGCGCCTTTCCAAGGGCGTCAAGGCGAGCTTCGATCCGGCCGGCGTCTTCAATTTCGCCCGCATGTATCCGGGGGTGTGAGGCGCCATGCAGACCAATTTCTCCCCCGCCCTTCTTGCCGATCCGCATATGCAAGCGTCGGAGAAAATCCTGCGCTCCTGCGTTCACTGCGGTTTTTGCACCGCGACCTGCCCGACCTATCTGCTGCTCGGCGACGAACTCGACAGTCCGCGCGGGCGCATCTATCTCATCAAGGACATGCTCGAGAACGAGCGGCCCGCCTCGCCGGAGGTGGTCAAGCACGTCGACCGTTGTCTTTCGTGCCTTGCCTGCATGACGACCTGCCCGTCGGGCGTGCATTACATGCATCTCGTCGATCATGCGCGCGCCTATATCGAGGAAACCTACCAGCGCCCGCTCGCCGACCGCCTGCTGCGCGCGATGCTGGCGCGCGTTCTGCCCTCGCGAAATCTGTTCCGCGCGGCGCTGCTGTTCGCCTGGATCGGCAGGCCGCTGGCGCCCGTATTCGCCCGCCTTCCCGGGCTCGGCGCCAAGCTCGCCGCCATGCTGGCGCTGGCGCCGCGCCAATTGCCGGCGCGCGTCGCGACCGAAGGGCCCGGCGCATTCCCCGCCGCCGGCGCCGGGAGCCAGCGGCGCCGCGTCGCGCTCCTCACCGGCTGCGTTCAGGCGGTGCTGGCGCCGCAGATCAACGCGGCGACGATCCGCCTCCTCAACCGCGCCGGCGTCGACGTCGTGCTGCCGAGGGGCGAGATCTGCTGCGGCTCGCTGAAGCATCACATGGGGCGCGAGGCGGGCGCGCTGGCGCAGGCGCGTGTCAATATCGACGCCTGGACGCGCGAAATCGAGGACGGCGGCCTCGAGGCGATCGTCGTCACCGCGTCGGGCTGCGGCACAACGATCAAGGACTATGGCTTCATGCTGCGCGACGATCCGCTTTATCAGGACAAGGCGGCGCGCATCTCGGCGCTCGCCAGGGATGTGACGGAATATCTCGTCGAGCTCGAACTGCCTTTCGCCAATCCGAGCGGGCTCGTCGTCGCCTATCATTCGGCCTGTTCGATGCAGCATGGCCAGCAGATCACGACCCAGCCGAAGGCTTTGCTGCGCCGCGCCGGCTATATCGTGCGCGATGTACCCGAAGGCCATATCTGCTGCGGCTCGGCGGGAACCTACAATATCCTGCAGCCGGAAATCGCCAGCCGGCTGCGCGCGCGCAAGGTCGCCAATATCGCGCGCGTCAAACCCGACGTCATAGCGGCCGGCAATATCGGCTGCCTCACGCAGATCGCGGGGGGAACCTCGATCCCGATCCTGCACACCGCCGAGCTTCTCGATTGGGCTTGCGGCGGTCCGGTCCCGCAAGGGGCGCCCGATCGGAGGCGCCCGTGAGCTTTACCGGATTCGGCGTCGACGCCCTGCCCTTCTTCAAGGCGCTCGGCTTCCACCAGACCAAAGAATGGTTCGAGGAGAACCGCGCCACCTACGAATCGCAGATCAAGACGCCGTTCGGCGATCTCGTCGAAGACCTCAGCGCCGCCTTCGCCAAGGCCGGCGTGCCCCTGAAGGGCGACCGCAAGGGCTCGCTGTTTCGCCTCAACCGCGACATCCGCTTCGCCAAGGACAAGAGCCCTTACAAGACCCACGCCGGCGCCGTTCTCACGCGCGGCGGCGCCAAGGAGGACAAGGGGCTGTTCTACATCCATGTCGCGCCCGAGGGATGTTTCGCGGCGGCCGGCTTCTATTATCCCGAGCCCGACGATCTCATGCGGATGCGCCGCGCCATCGTCAGGGCGCCGAAGGATTACCAAAAGATCGTGGCCGGGTTCGCTAAGGCGAAGATCGAATGGCGCGACGAGGGCGCCCTGAAGCGCCTGCCGCGCGGATTCGAGATGGTCGCCGAGCCGAAGATCGCCGCCGCCATCATGAAGAAGTCCTTCATCGGCTCGCGGCCGATCGAGGCGGCAAGACTCGCGTCTCCGCGCCTCGTCGACGATCTCGTCGCCTTCGGCAAACAGGCGCTGCCGCTGCTGCAATGGGGATGGGCGGCGATCGTCGACGAGCGGTAAGGCCCGGTTCCCGCTACGCGGCCTGTTTCATCACTCCCAAAGCGGCGCGAATCGCGTCCGCCAGCGCGGCGGCCTCGTGGGAAAGGTCGCCGGCGGCATGGATGAGGCCCATGCGCGAACTCGGCAGGCGCGGCAGGCCCGATTCCTGGCCGAGAATACGAAAGTCGGCGGACACGACGTCGCGCGGCAGAACGGTGACGGCGAGGCCAGCACGCACAATCGGCCCGATCGCGGAAAAATTCTTGGAGACGAGCAGGCTGCGCGTTGCGCGATTGCAGGCGCGCAACGCGTCTTCCGCCATGCGGCGCCAGATGCAGGATGGGCTCCCCATAGCCAAGGCGAGCGGGACCGAAGGATCGACCTGAAACCGCTTGGAGGCCACCCAAACCAATTGCTCTTCGCGAATGGGCTCAATGTTTTCAGCGCCCTCGCCGTCTGTCACCACGGCAAGATCCAGCGCGCCGGCGCGCACTTGCGCGGTCAGAGCCACTGAATTCTCGCACACGACCGAAACCTCGACGACGGGATGGCATTGATAAAAGCGGCTCAGAATGTCGGCCAGGAAGAATTCGGCGTAATCGTCGGGAATGCCCAGGCGCACCATGCCCTTGAGACCCTTGCGCGACAACGCGGCAATCGCCCCCGCTTCGACCTGCATCATGCGTCGGGCATAATCGATCAGCTTCTCGCCCTCCTCGGAGAGACGAGCGCCGCGACCATGTTTCACGAATAGCGCACAGCCGAGCAGCTCTTCGAGGCGACGGATATGCATGGAAACGGCCGATTGCGTCTTGTTCACGCGTTCGGCGGCGCGGGTGAACGAGCCGGCGTCGACGATGGCGAGGAAGGAGCGGAGCTGGTCGGTGTCGAGCATGGCGATTGATCCTGAATCGTGATGGATTACTCTACAAACATTCGTTGGACCGATCAATAGAAATCCGGCATTGTGGCGTGGTCAACCCGGCGAACCCGCAACGCGACGCCCTCTTGGGGGCGGACGGGATCGCTTTGCCTAAGGAGAGATTTCGATGACTGGTTTTGCCGCTACGTGCCCCGACGATGGCCGGAACCATCGTTCCCTGCTGTCCGTCCTCGGCGCCGGCGCTTGGCGAGTCCTGTTGTGGCCGGCGCGCGTGATGGCGGCGCGCCGCACGCTCGCCCAGCTCGCTGGCCTTTCCGAATATGAGCTGCGCGATATCGGTCTTTCCCGCCAGGACCTCGTCGATTTCACCGCGCGGCCGCTCGACGAAGACCCGACCCCGCATCTGGCCTATTCGCGCGCCGCCCGGCTGGGGATGCCGCGCTCGCGCGGTAGCATCGGCTAGGAGAGGCGACGTCCTCGAGCGGCGTGCGAATCGCCTGGAAATAGACGCGCGCCGCCCCGGCCATCCCGGGGCGGCGCTTTTTTTTCGCGATTGCGGGCGTTCTCGCGCTTTCTTGCTCCCGTTTTCTTGATGCGAACGGGGCCTCCAAACCCCGGCGAAATGTTCTATAGGACGTCCCGGACGCCGCCTTCGAGGCGGCTGCGAGGGGACGCCATGAATATCACCACTTTGATCGATCCTGCCGCCGGCGTCGCCGTGCTCGGCCCGCAGGGGCCGCGCTTCGAGGAAATCCTCACCCCGGCGGCGCTCGCCTTCCTCGCCGACCTGCACCGCAATTTCGACAAGCGCCGGCGCGAATTGCTCGAGCGGCGCATGGCGCGCCAGAAGCTTTTCGACGCGGGCGAGACCCCCGACTTCCTCGCCGAGACGCGCGAGATTCGCCAAAGCGACTGGCAGGTCGCACCGATCCCCGCCGATCTTCTCGACCGCCGCGTCGAAATCACCGGCCCGGTCGACCGTAAGATGATCGTCAATGCGCTGAATTCGGGCGCCAAAGTGTTCATGGCCGATTTCGAGGACGCCACTTCGCCGCGCTATTCCAATATGATCGAGGGCCAGTTGAATCTGCGGGACCGCTGGGCGGGCCGCATCGATTTCACCGATTCCGGCAATGGCAAGAGCTACAAGCTTTCCGCCGATCCCGCCGTGCTGATGGTGCGCCCGCGCGGCTGGCATCTGCCCGAGCGCCACGTCACGGTCGACGGCGAGGAAATTTCGGGCGCGCTATTCGACTTCGGCCTCTACGTCTTCCACAATGCCAAGGCGCAGATCGCGCTGGGCGCCACCCCCGCCTTCTATCTGCCCAAACTGGAGAGCCATCTCGAGGCGCGGCTGTGGAACGAGGTCTTTCTGTTCGCGCAGGAGCGGCTGGCTGTTCCGGCGGGAACCTTCAAGGCGACGGTGCTGATCGAGACGCTGCCCGCCGCTTTCGAAATGGACGAAATCATCTACGAGCTGCGCGCGCATATGGCCGGACTCAATTGCGGCCGGTGGGACTATATTTTTTCCTATATCAAGCGGCTCGGCAAGAACGCCCGCTATCTGACGCCCGACCGCGCGGCGATGACGATGGGCAAGGCGTTCCTGGCGAGCTATTCGCTGCTGCTGATCAAGACCTGCCATCGCCGCGGCGCTTTCGCGATGGGCGGCATGGCCGCGCAAATCCCGATCAAGGGCGATGCGAAAGCCAACGAGGCGGCCTTCGCCAAGGTGCGCGCCGACAAGGAGCGAGAGGCGGCGAACGGCCATGACGGCACCTGGGTCGCCCATCCCGATCTCGTGCCCGTCGCGCGCGAGGTTTTCGACCGGCTGATGCCCGGCCCGAACCAGCTTGGCCTCAGGCGCGACGAGGTCAACGTGACCCGCGACGAATTGCTCGCCGTCCACGAGGGCGCGCGCACCGAGGCGGGCCTGCGCGAGAACATCCGCGTCGGCGTGCAATATATCGAGGCCTGGCTGCGCGGCCGCGGCGCCGTTCCGCTCTATAATCTGATGGAGGACGCGGCGACGGCGGAAATCTCGCGCGCCCAGATCTGGCAATGGCTGAAGCTCGGCGCGAGCCTCGACGACGGCCGCGTGGTGAGCCCGGACTTGTTCCGGTCGATCTTCGCCGACGAGATGGAGGAGGTGCGCAAGAGCGTGGGCGCCGCCTATGAAACGGGGCGTTTTGGCGAGGCGACCCAGCTCTTTTGCGAAATGTCGCTGAGCCCGCAATTCGAGGAATTCCTCACCCTGCCCGCCTATCGGCTGCTTGAGTGATGCCGCCTTCAGGATTCAACCCCGCGCGTAGGCGGGCTCAGACAGCGCGGGCACCATCCGGTTGCGGCCGAAGCGTTTGGCCTGGAACAGCGCCCGGTCGGCCGCCGCGATGAGTTCCTCGGTGGATATGTCGGTTATTTCCTGCAGCACGGCGACGCCGCCGCTGATGCTGACATGGGGCGCGGCGGGGGAATGCCGGTGCGGAATCGCCAGTTGCGCGACGGCGTCTCTGGCCGCTTCGGCGATGTGCGCGGCGCCGGTGAGGTCGGTGTCGGGCAGGATCAGCGCGAATTCCTCCCCGCCATAGCGCGCCACCATATCGGCGGGACGCTGGCAGCACGATTGCAGCGCCGCGGCGACCTGCTTCAGGCACTCGTCGCCGGACTGGTGGCCGTAATGATCGTTGTAGTTCTTGAAGGCGTCGACGTCGCACAGAACCAGCGCCATGCCGCGCTTGTGGCGGCGCGCGACAGCGATCTGCGCGGCAAGATAGACGTCGAAGAAGCGCCGGTTGGCCAGGCTGGTCAGCGCGTCATGCAGCGATAATTGTTCGAGCTCCTTGTTCGCGGCGCTGAGTTCGGCGGACAATTGCGCAAGCCGGGCGTAATGCGTGCCGGTCTCGATCAGCAGCACGATGAGCAACGAGCTTGCCGCCGCCAGGCCGTATATGCGGCCGGCGTAAAAGCCGAAATCGAAACGGCCGGTGTTGAACACCGCGCCCAATCCCATATCGAACAGCCACGCGCACATCACGACCATCAGCCACAGATCGAGCACCGAATGCGGCCGTCGCCAGCCAAGGATCGCCAGCGCGACGAGGCTCAACATCCAGATGCCGACGATGACGCCCCGCATCGACGAGGAAAGGTGAATGCCCAGCATGAGCACAGGAAGAGAATCGTGGAGCGCCGTGGCGACGAAGGTGAGCGCGCAAACGAGAGCCAGAACCGCGGCGATCGCCGCCAGGACGACAAGCCCGCCGCCGCCGCGCGGCAGGTCGCCGGCCGCATTGGCCGGGCGCTCGTCATCCTTGAGCAAGGCGTAAACCATGACGAAAAGCGGAAAGCCGGCGTGCCAGAACATGTAGAGCCAGGCCGTGCTCTGGGGTCCCGCGCCAAGCAGTCCGGTCGGTGAGAACAAATCGGGGTAGGAGAGCGTATGCGCGAGGGCGATGAAGGCGGTGAACAGATAGCCGCTGGCCAGAACGAGCAAGGCTCGCGAGCGCAAGAAATTGAACTGGCCGAACAGCAGGACGGCGGTGATCAGGTCGCAAATCACCAGCGCCGCCTGGTCGCCTGGAATGAAGGCGTTGATCTGCGCGAGCGGCGCCTTGGCGAACGGCACGGCGGCGGTGAAGGCCAGAGCGGAAACCAGCACCGCGACGGCGGCGAACCCGACCTCCCGGCGCCGCGCGGACGCGGTCGACAGGAATACGCGGCGCTCCTTCAGCAACTCCTCCGGCATGCTTTCCTTCGTTCACCGCGGCGAGCGGATAACAATATAGTAGGCGCGACTAGGCGGCGCCCAGTTCGACGCTCCGCGCGGCGGCTCTATCGGGCGCGGAACTCGCCTTCTGGCGTTGGATGCAATCGGCCTCCGATATGCCGTTCTGGAGCAATTTGGCGAAAACCTGCGGGGGAACCGGCCGGCTGAAATAATAGCCTTGCGCCTCGTCGCATTGCAGCGCGCGAAGAAAGGCCGCCGCCTCCTGCGTCTCGACGCCCTCCGCGACGACGCGCAGCCTGAGGCTGCGCGCCATGGCGATGACCGCCGTCACAATGGTCGTATCCTCGCCGGCGGCGCCGATCTGGCGAACGAACGACTGATCGATCTTCAGCGCGTCGACTGGAAATTTCCTGAGATAGCTCAGGGAGGAATAGCCCGTGCCGAAGTCGTCGATGGCCACCTGCACCCCCCTTTGCCTTAGCGCGTGCAGGAGGGACGCTGCGGAATCGGCGCGTTTGATGAGAACGCTTTCCGTCAGCTCCAGCTCGAGCGAAGCCGGATCGAGGCGCGTTTCCTCGAGGATCGAAAACAGGCCTTCCAGAAAGCCCTCGCCGCGGAACTCGATCGCCGAGACGTTGACGGCCATGGTCATGGCGGGCAGGCCGGCGTCCGCCCAGGCGCGGGCCTGTCCGCAGGCTTCGCGCAGGACCCAGGCGCCGATCGGCAGAATGAGCCCGCACTCTTCCGCGATTGGAATGAACTCGGCCGGCGAGATCGATCCGCGCGTGGGATGCGTCCAGCGTATCAGCGCCTCCGCGCCGGTGACCGCGCCGGTCCGCAAATTGACCTTGGGCTGATAGTGCAGCGTGAATTCCTGCCGCTCCAGCGCGCGCCGCAAGCTTTCCTCGATGGATTGGCGCTGCACGGCGCGCTCGTTCATCGCCGGCTTGAAAAACTGATAGCTCTGGCGGCCATTTTCCTTGGCCTGGTACATCGCGGTGTCGGCGTTCTTGATGAGCGTCTCGGCGTCCGGGCCGTCGTCCGGAAACACGCTGACGCCGATACTGGTGGTGATGTGAAGATCGTGCTGATCGATGGACTGGATCTGCGCCACCGCCTGCAGCATTCGGGCGGCCGTATGGCCGGCGTCCTCCAATTCCTCCACTTCCGAAAGCAGCACAACGAACTCGTCGCCGCCCTGCCGGCTCACGGTGTCCGAACCGCGCACGCAGGCCGCCAGCCGCTCGCCCATGGATTGCAGAAGCTTGTCGCCGATCGAATGCCCCAGGGAATCGTTGATGTGCTTGAAACCGTCGAGATCCAGCGACAGCACGGCGACCTTGCTGCCGCGGCGCTCGGCCAGGGCGATCGCCCGGCCGACCCGGTCGTGCAGCAGCGTCCGGTTGGGCAAGCCGGTCAGAATGTCGTGCTGGGCCGAGTGGCTTATCTCCAGCGCCATCGCCTGCGTGACGCTCACGTCGCGAAAGACGATGACCGCGCCGATGGCCTGCCCCTCGCGGTCGCGGATGGGGGCGACGGAATCCTCGATCGGAATTTCAAATCCGTCGCGCCGGATGAGGATGGAGTTCGACGGCAAATGCACGGTTCGGTTGCGCGCCAGCGCCATCGCCATCGGATTTGGGATGACTTCGCGAGTCGCGGTTTGCAGGATCCGGATTACTTCGGCCATCGGCCGGCCCAACGCTTCCTGGCGCGACCAACCCGTCATGCTTTCCGCGGCGACATTGAGGAAAGTGATGTCGCCCAGAACGTCCGTGCAGGCGACGGCGTCGCCGATGCTGTTGAGCGTAACCTCGGCGCGCTCCTTCTCCGCAAACAGCGCGCCCTCGATGCCGTTCCGCTCAATGGCGTAGCGCATGGCCCGCAAGAGCCCGCGCGTCTCGATTTCGCCCTTGATGAGATAGTCCTCGGCGCCCTCCTGCAAGGCCTGCACGGCCAGGGACTGGTCGTCGAGGCCGGTCAGCACCACCAGGGGAACGTTGGGCGCCGCTCGATGGGCGCGCCGCACGGCGTCCAACCCTTGCGAGTCGGGCAGGCCCTGATCCAGCAGGATGATGTCGACCGAATGCGCCGCAAGATGCTGCTCGGCCTCGCTCATCGATTCGACATGCGTCACTTGCGTTTCATGCAAGCCTTCGTCTTTGAGCATTTCGATGAGCAGACGCGCGTCTCCCGGGTTGTCCTCAACCAGAAGAATCGTCTTGATCAATTTTGCGATCATGCGTCCTGCGTCTGCCGGGGCAACTGGGCCCGTGTCAGCCAGAACTCATGGACGCTTCTCACAAGGCTCTCGAAGTCGTCCAGCGCCACCGGCTTGGTGAGATAGCAATTGGCCTGGAGTTCATAGCTGCGGACAATGTCGGCCTGGTCCGCCGACGTGCTGAGGATAACCGCCGGAATCGTCTGCAAGCGCCGGTCCGCTTTGAGATGGGCCAGAACCTCGCGGCCGTCCATTTTCGGCAGGTTGAGATCCAGCAGGATGAGATCGGGGATCGGGGCGTTGAAGTGCGCCCCTTCGCGCCGCAGAAAGGCCATCGCCTCGAGGCCGTCGTTCGCCACATGCAATTGGATCGACGCGTTGATGGCGCGGAACACCTCCTGCGTCAGCCGCACATCGCCTGGGCTGTCTTCCACCAACAGAATTTCAATCGACATGGGATGTCATCCCCCAACCGCGTCCCGGGCGGTCGCTCGGGATGCAAGACTCTACCCCTCCGATTTTGATCGGCAGGGCTGCTAATCGTTCAAATTGAATCGGTTTGATTTTATAGCGATTGGCGGGCCCATCCTAGCGTCGGAAACTACTCACGCCGGCCTTCGCCCGAGCAAGGGGCGGACGAGGCGCTTGCCGCGCGTGACAACAATTGCTGGGCGAAACAGCCGATTCGCGCTATTATCTCGGAGGTTCGCTGATGGCGACGCCGTCCGTCCGTCAGGCCAGACTCGACCATGGAAAAAATCCGTCGTTCCCGCATTGCCGTCCCACCTTTTTGATTCCCGCCCTTATCGCCGAGGGAAAACCTGGAACAAAATGGCGGCGGGACAGCCGTTTTCGAAAAAAAATAGATTCTAACGCCGATCGCTTCGTAACCCATTGATATCTAACGAATCGGGGATTTATCCGACGGTTCGCCTGCTCCAATATCAATGACTTAGCCCGGCTGCGAGCGCCCGTTTGGGCGATTTTAGCTCCTTTTAGCTTCTTTTAGCGCCAAAAGACGTCTCTTGCCGCCCCGGGAAACCCGGCGCGCAGCGCAAATATTTCGCTCTCCGCCCCTCCTTGGATCGGCTGGGATCGTCGCCCATATGCTCAGGGCGGGCCCCAAGGCCCGAATGGGAGAAATCTATGACCCCCGAAGAACGCCAAATGCTCGCCGGACTGTTCGAACGCGTCGCCTCGACCGCCGCGACGCCGCGCGATCCCCAGGCGGAGGCTTATATCGCCGAAGCGGTTCGCGCCGCGCCGCACGCGCCCTACGTGCTGTCGCAGACCGTGCTCGTGCAGCAGCAGGCGCTGGAAAACGCCAGCCGGCGCATCGCCGAGCTTGAAGCGCAGGCCAAGGCCGCGCCGCAGGAGGAGACGAGTTTCCTTGGCAGCCTCGGTAAATCGCTGTTCGGTGGCGGCCAGCCCGCCCCGCCGCCGCGCCCCAGTTACGATACCGGCGCCGCTTCGCGCCCATATGCCCCCGATCCAAGCTATTATCAGCGCCAACCCGCCTATGCGCCGCCGCCCCCGCCTCAGGGTGGGCCGTGGAGCGCTCCCCAGGCGGCGGCGCCCGCGGGCGGCGGCTTCATGCAGAGCGCGCTGACCACGGCGGCCGGAGTGGCCGGCGGCCTCGTGCTCGCCCATTCGCTGGGCGGCCTGTTCGGCGGAAATTCTGGCGGTTACGGATTGGGCTCGGGCTTCGGCTCAGGCGGCCTTGGCGGCGGCGAAGTCGTCAACAATTATTACGAGGCCGCGCCCGATTCCGCCGGACAGCATGGCGAAGGCGCCTCGCTCGACCAGGACCCGGGCCAGGACGATGTGCAGGACGCCGGCTATGATTCGGGCGGCGGCTTCGACGACGGCGGCAGTTACGACACCTGAGATGTCCGGGAAAAGGGCGGCAGGCGACGGGCGGCAAGTAGCGCCGTCGGCGCCTGCCGGTTGGCATTGCCTTAGAGCCCTATGCGTTTGCGTTTTGGTTGAATCGTAGCGCCCGCTCGTCGCCCAATTCGCTAATGCGCCATTGTTCGCATGCAGGCAATTTTTTTCATCCCTAAGAGCTTGTCAAGGACGGCCCAAAGGGCCGCCGCCTTCGGCGGTCGCCTGAAAGGCGATCCTTGACAAGCTCTTAGGGATGAAAAACGCTCCGCCACGCGAACGATGGATCAAACTCGACCGGTTCGGTAAGACCATTTCGCTGCTAGGGTGCGGACCCATAAAATAGTTGGCGCGGACAAACGCTTGTGATTCAAGGCTTCCGAAAGGAAGCTTCGATGGATCGGGACCGTTTCTGGCTTACGGACGAGCAGTTCTCAAAGATTACG
>Ga0302325_10000760_pt1 | contig 86265 bp, 64 predicted proteins | sample Palsa_T0_2_FD_201948 | JGI IMG/M metagenome (GOLD analysis project Ga0302325, IMG submission 201948) | Peat permafrost microbial communities from Stordalen Mire near Abisko, Sweden - Palsa_T0_2 | ecosystem: Environmental > Terrestrial > Soil > Palsa > Peat permafrost | place: Sweden: Abisko...
CGCGCTACGACGAGAACGCCATCTACAAGTGCTTCGAGGACGACTTCGGGGCGAATTCCAACTTCCACGACCTGTGGGAGGAACACTTCGAGTGCGGGTACTGGGTGGCCGACTACGCCCACAACCCATGCCAAATAGCCTATGGCCTGACCATCCAGAACAACCGCATCCGCAACAACCTGGCGGATGGCGTCAACTTCTGCAACGGCACGTACAACTCGACGGTGACGAACTGCAACATCCGCAACGGTGGCGATGACGGTCTGGCGGTCTGGCCCAACAACTTCAACGGCGCCCCGATGGCGTACAACGACACATTCACCCACAACACCATCGAGTTCGAGTGGCGCTCCTCCGGCATGGCCCTCTACGGCGGCTCCGGTCACCAGATAACGTACAACGTCGTCCAGGACCTGTACATGTCCGCCGGCTTCCGGGTCACCACCGGCTTCTCCGGTTACCAGTTCCAGAACAATACCGGCATCACCCTCAGCAACAACACGTTCATCTGCTGCGGCACCTACTACGATGCCTGGGGCGGCGAACTTGGAGCAATCGACCTGGAAGCCAGCAACAGCTCGGTCCAGAACTTCACGTTCACCAACATCCAGGTCATAGATGCCCTGCACGACGGCTACTCCTTCGGCTTCTCCGGAGGCATCGGGCCGGGCCTCGTGTTCAATACTTGTGTGGCAGACGGAACCGGGTTGGACGGCGTCACCGCCAGCAAGTACACCGAGGCGCACTTGGGTGCGGGCATCGAATCATATACTGGCAACGGCTCGGCGACGTTCACCAACTTCTCCTTTAGCAACTGCGCCGGTGGAGAAACGTTCCTCGCGAGCGGGTTCGTGTTGACGTTCTAAAGCCGGGCGAATTGTTGGGCTAGCAAACTTCAGGGGCAGACGTGCAATCGTCCGCCCCTTTCGGTAAGCTGGGCATGAGATGTTCCGATGCCTGACGTCATACAGGTTCTATTCCTTGGCGAAGGTCGGATTCGGCCTGGCTTACCTTTGGTATGTCTCGGATTTTCTCAGGATCCATGTCGCCATCTGGAATCAGCTGTCGCTCCTGCTTCCCGATCCCCGGACCACCATCTTGTCGGGAAACCCGCAGCTGGATGCCGTATTGCACGGCATAGCCAAGCTACTGAGCGGAAGGGCGATGGTATGGGCGTTCGCCTTGATGTCACCCGTGGCCGTCGGGCTGTTTCTCTGGGGACGGCACAAATGGCTCCAATTGGCCGTGGGATGGTGGGTGAGCTTCAGCATGATTTCCCTGAACTGCCTCGTGGGCGTTTTTTCCTCAACGGTGGATGTATGGGTCAACCTTGTCTTTGTCATTTACGGCCTGGTCGCCTTGGTCAGCCCGGCGGATGAGTGGGAAAAATCTGAAGCCGGCCTTAGCCTGGCCCGATGGCGTGACGATCCGCCGATGGCCAGCGCCTTCGCGTGGCTTGTGGTCTGGCTTCAGTTTCTCGTCTATTTCTTCGCCGGCGTAAACAAACTTGTCCTTGGGTGGATCCCATGGACGACCGGGGTCGCCCTGCAAAACCTGGCCATCGACAGTTCCATTCATGACTTTGCCCGGGGAACGCACGTTCCCTTCTGGATTTCCCTGGTCCTGTGTTACGTCACCCTGATTCAGAGGCTGGTTGTTCCGTTCGGCTTCTTTTTCATGCGATATCGCTTCTGGTCGGTGCTCATTCTGGGGACGATGCATTTAGGATATGCCATATTGATGAATGTGAATTTATTTCCGCTCATCGGCATAGCGTCGCTGCTGATGATCTTGCCGCCCCGGATGCCGAACTTGCCTCGGGCTTCTTCAAAGGCCTCCCCAGAAGGCGGTAAGACGATTTCCCAAGAACGCCGAACCGTCGCGCCCAAAGCCGCCTGGGTCGAAAACACGGTGATCTGCCTCTTCGCCCTGACGCTGGCTTTGGAATCCGCCCGCCTCACGCGTTTCGACGCCATGCCGTGGGAGAACAAGCTCATGGTCACGCCCGGCTGGAGGATGTTTGCGGACGGGGGGGTTGTCGCCGGCGGGGAGTGGCGGGTCATCTTGGCCACGCCACGCGAAAGAATTGATGCCACCGCCATCGCCCTGCAGGCGCTTCCCCACCTATGGCGCGATCGTTTTTATATAAACATCATTTTAAGCGACCTCTTGAACAAGAATATGGGGCCGGGTTCGCTCGTGGACAGACTCGCTCGATCCACAAGGAGAATGTATCGCGAGCGCCAGCTCCGGCTGCACCTAAGCCCCACTGTCGTAAACGTCGGCTTTGAACTCTACCAGTGGAAGCCGACCCCCGCTGTCGGTGGCCCTGCGGCACCCTGATGCGCCCGGCGGACCGCCTCGCCACTCTCCACGCCATTCCTGGGGTCTAGTTCGAGGAGGGGTACCATACGTTTTCTGCGCAGATTGTCGGAGCCCCGAACGGGATTTGCCCTTGCCCAAAAAGGCGATTCCCTTGTCCCACATCCAAATGCCGGCTCCGACTCCCATTCGCCGCTGCCCATGGCCCACCAAACCGCTCGACATCGAATACCACGACAGGGAGTGGGGAAGACCGCAGCATGACGACCGGGCCCTGTTCGAGCTCCTGATTCTGGAGGGCGCCCAGGCCGGGCTCAGCTGGACTACAATCCTCGCCAAGCGGGAGAATTACCGGAAGGCGTTCGACGGGTTTGATGCGAAAAGGATCGCGAGATACGGCGCCAGGAAGACGGCGAGCCTCCTGGCCGACCCGGGCATCGTGCGCAACCGGCTGAAGGTCGCCGCGACGATCCAGAACGCGAAGTCGTTTCTGGCCGTGCAGGGGGAATTAGGGAGCTTTGGCCGGTATCTTTGGGCATTTGTCGGCGGAAAGCCCAAGGTCAATCGGCGGCGTGGCCGCGGCGACGTTCCGGCGCGCACGCGGGAATCTGACGCGATGAGCAGGGACCTGAAGGCGAGGGGATTCAAGTTTGTGGGAACGACGATCTGCTACGCCTTCATGCAGGCGGCCGGGATGGTGAACGACCACCTGGGGACCTGCTTCTGCCACGCGGAGTGCGCAAAGTTGAGCTGAACGCAGCCGGAGCATCCGCCTTGGGCCCGGTCTGAAATCTCCGGCAAGAGCGCGCCGGCCGACGTCACGGCGCCCCCGGCTTCCCGAGCGCCCAAGCGACCCCGTTGACGAGCAGCCGGCGGAAATCGGGGTTCTGGAAATCGTTGGGCGCCCCGAGCTGCGTGTAGAAGATCCGCGCCCGTTTGGGGCCATAGGCATGCGTCCATGCGACTGTCTCGGTGGGATGGCCGGGTACCGTGGTGACGAGCAGCGGCACGGCGTCGCTCGCCAGGGGGTCCACCTCATAGAGCGTGGTCTTTCCGCCGAGCGCGGCTGTCGAGACGCCACTCAGGATGGGACTGGCCTCCGCCCCGGGCGCGACAGCGACAGTCGTCATCGGCGCGTCGTTGTAATGCCTCGTATAATGGCTTCCGAGCACCCCGGGGCCGAATTCCGGCCAGTCCTCGAGCTTAGGATCAGCGGGCCGGGCGCCCTGGACAATGAAGGCGTGGCAGGCGGTGCGGATTCCGACCAGCGGCCTGCCCGAGTCCAGGTAGGCTCGCACGGCGTCGAGCTGGCCGGCGTGCGGCGTGCGCCGGCGGACGCTGAGAAAAAGCAGGTCCGCATCGCGCAATGCCTCAATGAGGCCGGGGAAGTTGTTCTTGTCGGCGGCGTCGGCCTGGACGAGCGTGACGCGGTAGCCCAGGGGCTCGAGCTCCGCCTTCGCGAATTCGGGAAGCGTCTCCCAGGTGTGGTATTCCTCCTCGCCGATCATGAAGACAATGCGCGGCGCGGCCGCCCGCGCCGCGAGGGGCGACAGGGCAACGGCAAGGGCGGCGAGGAGGAGGCGTTTCGTCATGGCATCGGGGGACGCGGGATTTGGACTGACGGCGGGCTTCCGACCGCAGGTAATCGAACGGCCGATTATGAAGCGGCGAAGCCGGGCCGTTGTCGACCAGGATTCCGCGGGAATTGCCGGAGACTTCATCGCGGGGAAGAAGTCGAAAGCTTGGGTTGTGCCCGCCCGATTTTTCCCCTGAGTAATGCCGGGGCGGAGGCACCCCAATCCGGCGCCGCCCTCCCGCAGCCCCAAGTTCTTATGTCTGGCCAGTCAGGTTTTCTTGCAACCCCTATAGCCCTGCACCTCCAACCCCATGCGCATCACGCTTCTCCTGACCCTTGCCTCCGCCGCCCTCGCCGCGCAGGCCCGCGGCGACGACTACCAGATCGCCGTCATTCCCATGGGGACCACGCACGAGTACTGGAAGTCCATCGAGGCCGGCGCAATGAAGGCCAAGCTCGAGCTCGCGGCGGCCGGCACGCCCGTCACGATCATCTGGAAGGGGCCCCTCCGCGAGGATGACCGCGAGCAGCAAATCCAGGTCGTCGAGAACTTCGTTGGGAGAAAGATCTCCGCGATCGTGCTCGCGCCCCTGGACTGCCGCGCGCTCCGGGCTCCCGTGGAGGACGCGGTCAACGCGGGCATCCCGGTTGTCATCGTGGACTCGCCGCTCCTTTCGAGCGCGCCGGTGAGCACCATCTCGACCGACAACTTCAAGGGCGGCGAGCTCGGCGGCCGCAGGCTCGGGAACCTGCTCGGGGGCAGGGGACGCGTCGTCATGCTCCGGTGCCAAGCCGGCTCCGCGAGCTCGGACGCGCGCGAGGCGGGCTTCCTGGCGGTCATGAAGGCGGAGTTTCCAGGGATAGAGCTCCTTTCGACCGACCAATACGGCGGAGTCACGACGGAGACGGCCTTTCGCGCGGCCCAGAACCTCTTCAACCGATTTGGCGCCAAGATGGACGGGATCTTCGCCTCGAACGAGTCGACCGCGAACGGGGTCCTTCTCGCTCTCCGGGAGGCCGGCCTCGCCGGGAAGGTCCGCTTCGTCGCCTTTGACGTCAACGATCATCTCGTGGAAGCGCTCATCCGGGGCGACGTGCACGGCCTCGTTGCCCAGGATCCCGTCAAGATGGGCTACCTGGGGGTATTGACGGCGGTTGCGGCGCTCCGCCACGAGAAGGTTGCGGCCTCGGTCGACACGGGCGTCCTGATCGTGACGCGGGAGAACATGGACGAGCCCGCCGTTGCGGCCCTGCTTCATCCTCCGCTCGCCCAGTACCTCAAGTGATCGCCTGGACCGGTCCGATCCCTGGCCGGGCGTCGCGCGCAATTCATTCGCGCATATCGTTGGTGCGCCGGTTCCGGCGGCCAGCGAAACCGCCCCCGGGGCCAGCGGGCACAATTCATGTCCCGCTTGGGACGGCACCTATGCCCCCTGCCCGTGTCAGTAGGCGCAATGAAATCAAAGCAGCACTTTTCCGCCAAGGCGACCAAGAATGCCCCCTCTCCAATTGCTCCCGCACTCGGCCTGCCGACCCACGGCCAAATCTCCGCGCTGGCACGCTCAATCTGGGAGAGGCGGGGCCGTCCGGAGGGTCAGGACGCGGCGATCTGGCTCGAGGCCGAGCGCAAGCTACTCGCGGGGGCCATCAGCTCCGGAGCGGACAGCGAGGCAGTAGCGGACACCCAGGTGCTTCTGGGCGAATCGACGGGCACCATTGAGGACAGGCTCCAGGCGTTCGGCAATTCGGCTGGAAGCCGGAGCGCAACGTCGCTCTAGGCAGCGGTCGGAGCACGGGACGCGGCCGGGGAGCGGGCGCCGCCACCTGGAGCAAGCCCGACGAGGGAATTCCCGCCATTTTCAGGTTCTGGCGGGAACCGCCGAATCGGCTCTTTCCGATGGCGGAAAGCACCGTCTGGGTTGTCATACAGCATAATGACCCCGCGCGGCCTTGGATTTCCCAGCTTTCTGCCGTCCGCAGTCATTGCCTTCCTTGCCTTCGCTCTGGCGCTGCCGCTCGGCGCACAGACGACCTATACCCCTTTCAGGTTCACCACGCTGGCTGGAGATTCCGGTGTCAGGGGCAGCGAGGACGGATCGGGAACGGGCGCGCAATTCAACGGCCCCGGCGCCGTGGCCGTCGATGGGGACCGGAATCTGTATGTCGCCGACTCCGGGAATGCCACGATTCGCAAGATCACCCCGAACGGCGTCGTCACAACCCTCGCGGGCACCCCGTCGAACGGTGGGTATGCGGACGGGACGGGCGCGGCCGCGCAATTCGGCTCGCCCAACGGGATTGCGGTCGACGGGAGCGGGAACGTCTACGTCGCCGACAGCTACAACGATGCAATCCGGAAAATCACCCCTGGCGGCGTGGTGACGACCTTTGCGGGAATACCGGGTCGCACCGGGGGCTCTGCCGACGGGGCCGCCGCCGCCGCCACGTTCAATTATCCAAGCGGCGTTGCCGTGGACGGCAACGGCAACGTGTACGTCGCTGATTCGGACAACGGGACGATCCGCAAGATCACGCCCGCCGGCGTGGTGACGACCCTGGCCGGCATGGCTGGCGGCGTTGGCGGCTCGGCCGATGGGACGGCTGCCGCCGCGCGGTTCAATTTCCCGGCCGGCGTGGCCGTGGATGCCGGCGGCAATGTGTATGTCGCGGACGCCGGGAATGACGTGATTCGCGTGATAACTCCGGGCGGCATGGTCACGACCCTTGCGGGCGCGGCGGGGAATCCGGGCAGCGCGGATGGCACGGGCATCGGGGCCCAGTTCAATAACCCGACCGGGGTCGCCGTGGATGGGTCGGGGAACGTCTATGTTGCGGACTCTGGCAACAGCGCGGTCCGCATGATCGCGCAGGGGGGCATAGTCACCACCTTGGCGGGATTGCCCGGTATCATGGGCAACGCCGACGGGATCGGGCCGGCGGCGCGGTTTGAGTCTCCCGGCGGCGTGGCCGTGGATGGAAGCGGCGGCGTCTATATAGCGGATCCGGAGGCCCAGACCGTCCGGGTTGGATATGCCGCCACGCAGATCCCGGCCACGGTCACGCTGGGCAATCTGTACGAAAGCCAGTACAGCCAGGGGGGCGTGACGGTGACGACGATACCGGCAGGCCTTCAAACGGTCATCACGTTCGGCTACGCGACAAACGGCACGGGCTCCGCCATCACGAATTTTGCCCCGATAGACGAGCTCGGCAGCTTCAGGGTTTTCGCAACGATCGTTGACCCATACTATGCGGGCTCCGCGAGTGGCGTCCTCAACATCGGTCCGCCTCCGTCCACGCTGCCGTCATTCACGGTCTCCCACACCCAGGCCGGCGGGAGCTTCCTTTGGGGGATCACCGCCGGACCGGGCGGCCTCGTGGCAGTCGGCACAGGCGGCACAATCCTCGGCTCCGGCGACGGCGCGACCTGGACGAGTCGCACCTCGGGCACGGCGAACTGGCTCGTCGCGGTCGCCTACGGCGGGGGCCAGTATGTCGCCGTCGGGGATAACGGCTGCATCCTCCTGTCCGCCGACGGCGTTTCCTGGGAGAGCGTGGTGCAGGCCGCCACGTCCGCGCGGCTAAACAACGTGGTCTATGCCGCCGGCCAGTACGTCGCCGTTGGAGAGGCAGGCGCCATCATAACCTCACCGGACGGGCAAACCTGGACGGCGCGCGCCTCGGGTGTGACGGGATGGCTCCGGGGGCTCGCCTACGTGGGCGAGATCAACGAATTGGCCTACATACTCCCAAGGTTGATCCCCGCGAGGTTCGTCGCCACGGGCGAGGGCGGGGGGGTCATAAGCTCCACGGACGGGATAACATGGGAGAATGACGGGGCCGCCTATGGCCGCGGCCCCCTCACCGCCAGCGGGAACCTCGAGGCACTGGCGTCCACAAGAGGCGCCGACTTCGCGGCGGTCGGCGACAATGGAATCTCGGCCTTCGACATCGTGTTGTTCCAGCCCATCCCGCCGTTTGAGGCGCTGGCAGTCTCCACATTCTCGATGCCCGTGACTTTCCGGGGCCTCGTTCAGGGATCCTCGGCGGTCTTTGCCACAGGCGAGAATGGAACGATCCTCACTGCACCCACCTTCGATGGAGGTTGGTCGCAGGTCCCGTCCGGCACGTCCGCCGACCTTGTCGGCGGCGTGGCGATCGGCGACACGGTCTACATCGTCGGGGACAACGAGACCATTCTCCAGTCCACGGTGCCAAGCGACAGCCGGCTGGCCAACCTGTCGTGCCGCACCCAGGTCGGCACCGGGGGAAACATTCTTGTCGCCGGGTTCGTCATCGGCGGCCAGGGAACCTCGGGTTCCATCCCCCTTTTGATCAGGGCTTCCGGCCCGGCCCTGATCCCGTTTGACGTTCCCGGGACGCTTCCCGACCCCGAGCTTCAGCTCTATGGGACCGCTGCCGGAAGCAACCTGATCGCCGCCGATTCCAGCTGGGGGGGCTCCGCCGCGATATCCGCCGCCGCCGCTGAATTGGGCGCATTCCCCTGGCAGGACCCCACGAGCCACGACGCGGCGCTCCTCGCCACCCTTTCGAACGGGCCCTACACGGCCAATGTCTCGGGCGCTTCCCAGGACACCGGGATTGCCCTGGCCGAGGTCTATGACGCGACGCCGGGCGGGACGGCCACGGCTGCGTCGCCGCGCCTGGTTAACCTGTCCGCGCGCGCGGAGGTGGGCACCGGAGGGAACGCCCTCATAGCCGGATTCGTCATCGGCGGCACGACGCTTAAGACGATCCTCGTCCGCGCATCGGGACCGGCGCTGGCGAGCTTTGGGGTCTCCGGAACGCTCCCTGATCCCTCGCTTCAGATCTATAGCTCCACTTCGGCTGGCGCACCGGTGGCCACAAATGCCGGCTGGGCGGGTGACTCAAATATCGCGACCGCGGCGGCGTGGGTGGGTGCGTTCTCGTGGGGACAGCTGGCTACAAACGACGCGGCGGTCCTTGTCACGCTTCCCCCCGGGGCCTACACGGCCAACGTCTCCGGGGCGAGCGGCGACTCAGGAGTCGCACTCGTCGAGGTCTACGAGGTGCAGTGACCCGGCGAGCCACGCCAAGCCGGCCGGGAGAAAATGGGCTGGAAGTTGCCATTTAGGGGGCATACTTTCCCTCCCGGCAAGATTCCGCATATCGTTTTCGATCTCGGGCGAGGAACTCGCTCGCGGATTGGCCCCATGAAATCCCGGCTGTACCTCCCCATTTCGCTTCTCGCGCTCGCGGCGTTCGGCGCCGGCCAAGCGGGAGCGGCGTCGATCAATGATGCCTACCTCCTCGGCCCCGACTCCGAGCCGCACCCCGGGGGTCCCCAGGGCAAGGTGACCGACTGGGAGAAGCTGCCCAGCCAGGCCTACCCGGGGACGCTTCACGATTTCTGCGTCTACGTTCCGGCCCAGTATGATCCCGCGACGGCCGCCTCGCTCATGATATTCCAGGACGGACAGGCTTGGGTGAGGCCGACCGGCGACCTGCGCACGCCCTTCGTCTTCGACAACCTGATCTATCGCCGGGAGATCCCCGTCACGATCGCCGTCTTCATCAACCCGGGCCGGGCGCCCGACCAGCCCGTGGCGACCGCGCAGGAATGGGGCGACCACGCTTCCAACCGGCCCCAGGAGTACAACGCCGTCGACGACAAGTACGCACGGGTGATCGTCGACGAGCTGATGCCGGTCCTCAATCAGCGCTACAACATCTCGAAGAACCCCGACGACCGCGCGATCGGGGGAGCGAGCTCCGGGGCGATAGCGGCGTTCGGCGTGGCCTGGAACAGGCCTGAGCAGTTCCACAAGGTGCTGAGCACGATCGGAAGCTTCACGAACATCCGCGGAGGGGACGCGTATCCCGACATCATCCGCGGCGCCGGGAAGAAGCCGATCCGCATCTATCTCCTCGACGGCGTCAACGACAACCGCGGCGTCAGGAAGGATGCCCCGGAATCGACCTACGACCCGCGGCGCGACTGGCACCTTCAGAACACCAGGATGCTGGCGGCGCTAACCGACAAGGGCTACGACGTGAACTACTGCTGGGGCATCGGCCCCCATTCGCAGAACATGGCGGGGGCGATGCTCCCAGAGATGCTGCGCTGGCTCTGGAGGGACTACCCGCGGACGGACGATCCCCTCGATAAGTCAAACCGGGGGCTGTACACGGTCGGGGCGTGGGGGCAGGACGCTGCGCCCGCCGCAAAACCTTAGGCCCGGGGGCTAGACGCCCGCGAGGACGCCCGTGGAGTCCCCAATCCGCGGCACGCCGGTCACGCCCATGCGGCCGGCCATGCTCATGTAGAGGTTCGACATCGGCTCCGAATTGAAGCGCAGGCTGCGCCCGGGGTTGAGGGACCCGCCACCGGCGCCGGCCAGGACCACGGGCAGGTTCGCGTGCGTGTGCTTGTTGCCGTCGGAGTTGCCGCAGCCATAGACGATCATCGAGTTGTGCAGCACGGATTTCCCGTCCGGGTCCTTCATGGAGTCCAGTCTCCCGAGGAACCTCGCGAAGTGCTCCATGTAGAACCTGTCGATGCGGGCGACCTTCTCCATCAGGTCCGGGTTGCCCCGGTGGTGGGAGCAGTAGTGGTGCCCCTCGGCGATGCCGATCTCGGGGAACGCGCGGTTCGTCCCGTCGCCGGCGAGAAGCAGCGTCGAGACCCGGGTCGAGTCGGTCTGGAAGGCCAGCGCCATGAGGTCGTACATCAGGTCGATGTGCTTGTCGTAGGCCGGCGGGATGCCCTCGGGCGGGGCCATGTCGGGGCGGGGCAGGGGGCCGAAGCTCGCCGAGTGCTGCAGGCGCGTCTCGATGTCGCGCACGCTCGTCAGGTACTCGTCCAGCTTCTCCCTGTCCCGGCTGCCGAGCTTTCCGCCAAGGCTGTTCGCGTCGTCGAGGACGAAGTCGAGGAGCGACTTCTGCGTGCGCAGCCGCGCCTCGTAGCTGCGCTGGCGCTGCTCGGGCGGGCCAGAGCCGAAGAGGCGCTCGAAGACGAGCCTAGGGTTGGGCTCCGGCGTCATCGGCGTCGTCGGGGACTGCCAGGAGATGTTGTACTGGTAGGCGCAGGAGTAGCCCGTGTCGCAGTGGCCGGCCTTGTGCACGGAGTCGCAGGAGAGCTCCAGCGACGGGAACCGCGTGACCTGGCCCACATGCTTCGCCGCCACCTGGTCCACCGAGACGCCGACGTGGATGTCGCTGCCGTCGGTCTTTCGCGCGCGGGTTCCCGTGAGGAAGGAGGCGTTCGCGCGCGCATGGTCGCCGCCGCCGTCGTCCCCGGGGTCGGCCTCGTGGAGGTCGAGGCCGCCCACGACCTGGAACTTGTCCCTGAGGGAGGCCAGCGGCTGCATGGTCCTGCCGAGCGTGTAGTTCGCGCCCAGCCCGTCGGGCCACCAGTTCTCTTGGTTGGCGCCATTGGGGAAATAGACGAAGGCCATCCGCAGCGGCGCGCCCGTGGCCGTGGCCGCGGGGCCCGGGGGGACGGCGGTCGCGGCCCTGAGCGGCGCGGGGAGGACCGATTCCAAGACGGGAAGGCCCAGGCACACCCCGACCCCCTTCAGGAACAGCCTGCGGTCGACGACAAGGCGGTTCCCGGAGCCCGGGTACGGTGGATTTGAGGGGGTGTTCATGGTCTATCGCACGGTCGCGGGCGGGGCCGCCGAGACCTGTGCCATCAGGTTCGGCCGGCTTGCCACACGCTGCCTCTCAAACGGCGCCGAGTCAATGATGCCCATGAGGAGCGTGGAGAAGCGACCGCCGTCCTGCTCAAGGCCCGCCACGATGCGGTCGACCGACTCCGTGTCGTAGTACTCGAGCCCGCGGCCGAGCGCGTAGGTCATGAGCTTCTCGGTCAGGCACCGGTAGTAATCGGCCCGCCGCGCGTGCGTGATGACCCGCTTGAGGTCCCGCACGTCGGCGAACGACTCGCCCGAGATCAGCCTGCCGGCGGGCTCGATCTGCTGGCCGGCGTCCAGGGTGCGGAAGTTGCCGAGGGCGTTGAAGTTCTCGAAGGCGAGCCCCACGGAGTCCATCCGAGCGTGGCAGGAGGAGCACAGCTTGCTCGCGCGGTGGACGGCCAGCATCTCCTTAAGCGTGGGCTCGTGGTCCTTGAAGGCGCTCTTTGCCGCCTCGAGCGCGGGGATGTTCGGCGGCGGCGGCGGAACGGGCGTTCCCAGGATGTTCTCGAGGACGAACTGGCCACGCTTCACGGGCGACGTCCGCGTGGGGTTCGAGGTCACGGTCAGGACCGTCCCCTCCGTGAGGACGCCGCCGCGCAGGCTGCCGTCGCCGAGCGTGACGAGCCTCATCGGCTTTCCCGTCACGCCCGGGATGCCGTAGACCTTGGCCAGGGTCTCGTTGAGGAACGTGTAGTTGCTGTCAACAAGCTCCAGGACGCTCCGGTCGCCGCGGATGATGTAGTCGAAGACCATCTCGGTCTCGCTTCGCATGGCGCGCCGCGTGTCGCCGTCGAAGTCGGGCCTGAGCTCCCCCTTCTTGGGCGGCCCGGGCTTGCGCGGGCCGAGCCCGAGCACCTCGCGGGCGTTGATGGGGACGAACTCGACGTCGCGGGCCTGAAGCCACTGGCCGGTGAAGTTCCGGACAAGACCCTGGGCCTTCTTGTCCTTAAGCATCCGCTCGACCTGCGTGTGAAGGTTTTCGCGCAGCTGGCCCCTCGCGGCCAGGTCGAAGAGCTCGGCGTCCGGCATCGAGGACCAGAGGAAATAGGACAGCCGCGACGCGAGCGAGTACTCGTCGATCCGCGGGAACCGGGCGCCGGCGTCCGCGGGGTCGGCGCGCTCCATACGGAAGACGAACCTGGGCGACGCGAGGATGGCCATCATGGCGCGCGAGACCCCGGCCTCGAAGGTCCCGCCCGGCGCCTCGCTGACCTCCCGGGCGAGGGCCACGAGGCGGGTGAGCGTCGGGTCGTCCACCGGCCGCCGGAATGCCCGGCTTGCGAAGCTGCCGAGGATATCGCGGGCGTACTGGTCGCGCTTGGAGCGGGACTTCGGTGGCTCGCCCTCCGGGAAAAACCTGCGGTAGCCCGCCGGCTGCACGCGCGAGGCGTCGTCGAAGGGGCCTGTGACCTTGACGGACTGGATGTGCACCTCCAGGCGCTGCTTCTCCTCGAACCCGGGCTCGAGCGTGTGCGCCGGCGCGGGCGCCGGGGCCAGGGGCGCGACGGCGACTGTGACCACATGGGGGCCGGCCTTCCAGGTCACGTCGCGGTTGAACAGGATCGGCCGGTGGTCGTACCAGCCGAAGGGCTCGTCGAAGGTCGGCGCGCCGTCGATGCTCACGGTGAGCCTGCAGCGTGCCGGGTCGAAGTTGAACGGCCCCTTGATGGCGAGGCTGAAGGCGACCTGGTATCTCGAGTCCCTGGGCGCGTTGAAGGTGTGCCCGACCGAGATGTCCTCGCTGTACTCGAGCGGGCGCCCCTCCTCATCGCTGGCGGGCCGGTCCCCGTCCTCCCCCTCGGGAGCGACGAACCCCCGGGACGGGTCGAAGCCGCGGAAGTCCCGGCCATTCGCGGTGGCGACGGGCGTCACCCTCGAGCTCTGGGGGACCACGCCCGTGATGACGGTGTCGGCCGCCTGCAGGTACTTCTCGAGCAGGAGCGGCGAGACGGAGAGCACGTCGCCAATGTTGTCGAAGCCGTTTCCCGTGTCGTCGGGCGGGAACTCCGCCTCGCTGGGGTAGTCGACCCCGAGGAGCGTCAGGACCGTGCGGCCGTACTCGACGCGGTTCAGGCGGCGGATCGTTACCCTGCCGGGATCGGGGTCGGCCGGGTCGATGCCCAGCGCCGAGTACTTGATCCAGTCGGCGATGCGCTTCTCCTCCCCGGGCGTGGGGCGCGGCTTGCCCGCCGGGGGCATGATGCCCGAGCGCAGGTTGTTGAGCGCCCTGAACCACAGGTCGGGCCGCCCCGTCAGGTCGGCGTCGCCCAGGTCGTCGAACGAGACCTTGCCCCGGGCCATCCCGTCCCCGTGGCATTCGAAGCAGTAGTCCTCGAGGATCGGGGAGATGTCGTGCCTGAAGGCGGCCGCGGCGCCCGCCGGCTCGGCGGCGAGCCCGGCCGGGACGCCGATCAGGACCGCGGCGGCGCAGGCTCCGGCCGCCATCCATCGGCGGGGGGGAGTGGGGGCCGGGGTTTCAACCGCGCATCGATGCTTTGGGGGGGCTTGCACGACTGTTGTCACAAGTCTCGCGCGCGGCGGAGAATTCCGGCGCCGCCCGGAGATGGCACCGCGCCACGTCGCCAAAGGCAAGCCTGCGCGCGGCTCAGGGCGCGGAGCCGGCCCTGCCCGACTCGATGGCCGCCAGCGCCGCCTTGTATTGCGGTTCCATCTCCCCCGCGGATGAGACGCTCATGCCAAGGTTGCGCATGATCCCGTCCCTGATGCCGTAGATCCAGCTGTGGACCGTGAGGGGCTGGCCCCTCTCCCAGGCGTCACGCGCGATCGTCGTCTGGCAGACGTTGCAGACCTGCTCGATCACGTTGAGCTCGCACAGCACGCTGGCGCGGCCGGCGTCGCCGTCGACGGCGTGCACGCAGTCCCTGTGCTTCTCGGACACGTCCTGCACGTGGCGCAGCCAGTTGTCGGCGAGGCCGACCCGGTCGCAGCGAAGCGCGGCGCTCACGCCGCTGCAGCCGTAGTGCCCGCAGACGATGATGTGCTTCACCTTCAGGACATCGACCGCGAACTGCATCACCGACAGGCAGTTCAGGTCAGTGTGCACCACCACGTTCGCTATGTTGCGGTGGACGAACATCTCTCCGGGCATCAGGTTGACGATCTCGTTGGCCGGCACACGGCTGTCGGAGCAGCCGATCCAGAGGTATTCGGGCGAATGCTGCCGCGACAGCTTCTGGAAGAACTCCGGGTCCCTGGCCCGGATGGCCCCGGCCCACGCCCGGTTCTGCGCGAAGAGATGTTCGAGGTTTCCCATGGAGGTGGGAAAGGCTCCAAGACTGGGCGGCCTTGTCGAATATAATTCGGGCGCGGGCGCAAGGCGGCGGCCCAACTGCATGCTGCCCAATCCTATTGGCGTGCAATGTCGCCGCGAATTGCCCACGGTGGGGGCGTGACGAGCCTACCCCCTCTTCCCGCCGCCCCGCGCCGCGTCTGCAGGCCGGCGGCCGGCGGCTGAGCGCGGCTTCCGCAACTGGGAGCGCCCCCCACGGCCCGCATCGCACCCCTATGACCAACAGTCCCAAGCAAGCGGCAGGGCGCCTGGGGCGGGTGCTTGTCAACCACCTCGGCTTCACCTGCGGCGCCCGGAAGCAGGTCATCGTCCCCGGCGGGGACGAGGGCGAATTCGAGCTGCAGAACATGTCCCTCATCACGACGACCGCGATGGGCGAGGGGGAGGGCTACCAGGCCGTGCTGACCGGGCGGCTCCGCAGGGTCGAGTCGCCGCTCGGGGTATTCGGGGTCGGGGACTTCTCGGGCTGGACGGAACCCGGCATCTACCGCGTGGTGCTGCCGGCCACCGGCGAGCGCTCCTACCAGTTCGCGGTCACCGACGGAGCCTTCGGGTGGCTTCCCGCGACTTTCCTCAACTTCGTGCGCAACTGGCGCTCGGGACCGCACGAGAACGAATGGCGCGGGCCGTCCCACATGGACGACGCCCGGCGCACCGACAACGGGCAGCAGGCCGACGCTGCCGGCGGATGGTACGACGCCGGTGACGTCCGCAAGTGGATGGTGCATTCCAACCTTCCCGCCCTCGCGATGATGGACGCGCACGAGCGCATCGCGTGGCGGTTCGCCGAGTGGGAGCGGGTCGACGAGGGATGGTCTCCCTGGCTCCTCGAGGCGCGGTGGGGGCTGGACTTCATCCTGAAGATGCGGGACCCCGCGACGGGCATGTTCTACGAGGACGTGGGCGGCGGAAGGAACTCGAGGTGGAGGCCGGGCATGTCCTGGTGGTACGAGAACCACTCGGGCTGCTATGCCGACAACGCCGACAACCGTTTCACCGACAACCTGCCCGCCAGCGGCGACGAGCGGCCCGTCCGGGTCCAGTACAACCCGGTCGCGCAGTTCACGTCAGTGGCGATCCTCGCCCGCGCCTCGAGGGCGTACGCGGGTCTCGACGACGCCCGCTCGGGGCGTTGCGGGGACGCCGCGGAGCGCGGCTGGAAACTCGGCCTGGACCCGGACAGGAAGTTCCTGGAGTCCGAGGGCCTGGACTACGGCTCCTGGACCGCCGTGAGGTCCTGGCGCGCGCTGGCGGCCCTGGGGCTCCACCGCTGCGGCCGCCTGCCGTGGGAGGAGGTCGTGCGGGCGGCCGAACTGCTCCTCGAGAACTTTGACCCCGGCCTCGGCTTCTGGCGCAACACCTCGGGCGGCGTCGAGCCCTACCGGGGAATCCTGCACTCGGCGCAGCCCCTCATCGCGCTCGTGGAGATCGCCCACGCCGCGGCCGGCCGCGAGCTTGCGGAGCGCGCGGCGATCATCCTGCGAGGGTGCCTAGAGGCGTACGTCTACCCTATGGCCGACCTGACGCCCTTTGGCATCATCCCCTTCGGGGCCTACCTGGGGGCGGCCAGCGAGGGGGACCTCTACCGGCCCTGGAGGGACGGCTACCGGTACCGCTTCCTGATGCCCGAGCACCACCCGCAGCGCATCAACCACGGGCTGGCCGGGCACTGGACGAGCTGGTCCCACGCCCTTGCGCTCGTCGGCGGGTTCCTGAAAGAGCCCCGCTGCACGGACCTCGCCTGGGCGCAGCTTCACTGGCTCCTCGGCGCCAACCCGTTCAACGCCTGCATGATAAGCGGCGTGGGCTACAACAACCCAATGCCCCACAGCCGCTTCCTCGGGACCTTCCCGGGCGGATTCTGCACCAGCTTCAACGGCTCCGCCGACGACATGCCCCGGCTCGACCAGGAGGGCGCGGCGCAGTGGAACACGACCGAGTACTGGATGACGCCGCTCAGCAACGCCCTGATGGCGCTCGCCCTCCTCAACCCGCCGGCGGACGACGCGTCCCGCAAGCTCGGCGGGCCCGCGGCCGAGCGCAAACGTTGAGGTTGCCCCGCCCCGGGCGGGGCGCCAAGCATTCCGACCGCCCACCGCGAGAGGCATCCCCCATGAAAACCCCCGTCATTGGCTCACTGTTCCTTGCGCTCGCCGCGACCCTGGCCGGCGCCGACCAGCCCGCGGCGCCCGCCGCCAAGGCCTCGATCTGGCAGGAGGAGCACTGGCACAGGCCCGAGCCCAACCCCAAGGCCGCGCTGCTCCCGCAGATCTCGGTCAAGGGCAACCATTTCGTGGACCCGTCCGGCGAGACCGTCCTGTTCCGCGGGCTCTCGATCGCGGATCCCGACAAGCTCGTGGGGGAGGGGCGCTGGAACCGGGAGCTCTTCGCCGCGGTGAAGGACATGGGGGCCAACCTGGTGCGCATCCCCGTTCACCCGGCCGCATGGAGGAGCCGCGGGAGGGAGGACTACCTCAGGCTGCTCGACCAGGCCGTCGACTGGTGCACCGACCTCGGCATGCACGTCATCATCGACTGGCACTCGATCGGGAACCTGCAGGCGGAGATGTTTCAGAGCCCGATGTACAACACGACGAAGGCGGAGACATTCGACTTCTGGCGCACGGCGGCGATGCACTTCCACGGCAACCACACCGTCGCCTTCTACGAGCTGTTCAACGAGCCGAGCCACTACAACGGGATGCTTGGCACGATGAGCTGGTCCGAGTGGCGGGACCTGAACGAGGATATGATCGGCATCATCCGCTACTGGGACAAGCAGACCATCCCGCTCGTGGCCGGCTTCGACTGGGCGTACGACCTGACGCCGCTTCGCTACGACGCCGTCCGCGCCGAGGGGATCGGCTACGTCACCCATCCCTACCCGAACAAGAGGAAGCAGCCCTGGGAGCCGAGGTGGGAGGAGGACTTCGCGTTCGCGGCCGACAAGTACCCGCTGATCGCCACGGAGATCGGCTTCGAGCTCAAGCCGGGCGAGGTGGTCGACGACAACCACTATGGCAACCGCATCACGCGATTCCTCGAGGAGCGCGGGATCAGCTGGATGGCCTGGGTGTTCGACCCGAGCTGGGGGCCGCGGATGCTCAAGAGCTTCGACGGGTTCGAGCTGGCGGGCGACGGCGCGTTCTTCAAGGAGGCGATGCACCGGCCGCCGGCGGCGGCGCCCGCGAAGGCGCCTGACTAGGACCGGGCGAGGATCCGGCCCTTCTCCTTCGCGAACTCGTCGTCCGTAAGGACGCCCTTTTCCCTGAGCTCGTTCAGCTTGAGGAGCTCGGAGTAGGAATCGCCCCCCTGCGCGGGCAGGGAGCCAGCGCCGTCCTGGCGGGCGAGGCTTTTCTCAATCTGCTCCTGGACCGCCAGGCGGAACTTCATGGGCGCGGCGATGCCGCTGTACGGGGTACGGTCGCTCCCCGTACCCTCGACGACGATGGTCCCGTAGCCGAAGATTCTCCCGAGGATGCCCTGGTCGACCGTTATCCCCTCCACCTGCCGCAGAAGGATCTCCGTGGAATGCCTGCGCAGGAAGCCGACCTTGACGACGACCCTCTTGTTTGTGACCGCGAACTCCGACGAGCTGCGCCTGATGAAGGCCGGGATCGCCGCGATCAAGGCCATGGCGAGGAAGGCTTCCGGGAGTGCCATCGCGGCCTTGGACGGCGCCCCGCCCCTGTAGACCTCCGCAAGGAGGACGATCGAGAGGACCAGGAGGAGGGCCGCCGGCAGGTAGACGATCCGGTTCAGGCGCGCCTCCTTGACGACCTCCTCCCCGTTCATGAGGTGATTTCCGATGTAGCTCATGGCAGTTGCGGAATAGACCGTTCCGCCGCGGGGGTGTGCCCGCCTATCGGACCACGCGGCGCCAGGTCCGCGCCAGCTCCCCGCGCAGGGAGACGGCCTCGGGCCATCCCGCGCGCAGCCCCGTGATGTTGTAGCCGCCGCCCTCGCCGAACCCGGTGTAGGGCCCCATCTCCGGGCAGGCGAAGAGGGTCTTGCCCTTGTTCTGGCGGGCGCCGGCCCAGAGGCTCATGAGCTCCCCGACAAAGGCGAGGTAGGCCTTCGCCTCGGGCGTCAGGCGGCCGCCGTGGGTGACGGGCACCTGGCAGTGGTGGCCGTTGAACGGCCGGAAATGGCACTGCTCGCAGTTGCGGACGAGGTCCGGGTGGTCGAGGAGCCGCGGGGCGTAGTCCGAGGTCCTCAGGTGCTTGACGACCGCAAAGTGCGAGAAGTCGAAATTGAGCTTGATCATCTCCCCGGTGGCGCGGTGGTAGCGCTCGGCGATCTCGTAGGTCTTCTCCGGCGTCTCCGTGCAGGTGTCGCGGTGCACCTCCAGCGAGACCACGACGCCGCCTATCCGCTCGGCCTCGCGCACCATGCGCACCCAGTGCCTCGCCGCGACCGCCGGCGGCGTGTCGTGGTTGTCCATCTGCACGTTGATCTGCACGGCGCCGCCCTCCTTCTGGGAGCGGACCTTGGCCGCGAACTCGGAGGGATCGTCGGAGGATATGAAGCCCGCGAGGTGCCTGAGGCCCACCTTGTCCGCCAGCCGGCGGTGCTCGGGCGCGAGGACGGTGGTGGCGCCGTCAAAGCCCGCAGCGGCGATCGCCTTGAACTTCCTCGCGAGCGTCCATGGCTTCTTCACCGAGGGGTACCCGTCGAGCGACCAGAGGGCGGCGATGTGGGCGATTTCGGGCATGGGGTTCAGGGGGCTTCGGGCGCGCGGGCGCGCTGGAGGGAGAGGAGGGCGATCACTGCGGCCAGCACCACGTAGGCGGCCGCGAACTGGAACGCAAGCGTCCGCCCGACGCCGGTGAGGGCCCAGGGCACGTACATCGCCCCCGCCGGGTCGACCGAGTGGATGACGCCGAAGAAGGTGAGGGCAGCCCCCGCGAGGAGCGTCGTGACGGCGACGCCCGTCCGCCTGTCGACCAGGGCCGCCAGGAAGCCCGCCCAGATCATCGAGGTGATGATGAAGCCGTTGCCGAGAGCCACGATCACGCCGAGCTCGGGCATGCCGTGCGCGCTCGAAGTGAGGAGCTCGCTGAAGTGCGCCGGGGCGACGTAGTCCGGGTTGCCGAGCTCGATCGCCACCAGCCGCGCGATCGCCGGGAAGAAGCTGAAGACGACCGCGGCCGCGTGGCGGCCCGGCGTCGCCTCGAACGCCTGCGCGGTGATGTCGATCGAGACGTAGACGAGGATGGGGGCGAGCACGGCGAGAGGCACCAGCTCGACGAGGTTCGACAGGTAGCCGCAGATCCCGCCGACGCCGACGAACACCCCCGTCAGGAGGGTGTAGCCGGAGCGCGCTCCCATCTTCTTGTAGGCGGGCTGGCCGATGTAGGGCGTCGTCTGGGCCACGCCCCCGCAAACGCCGGCGACGAGCGTGGCGAACGCCTCGACGAGCAGCACGTCCCTCGTCCGGTAGTCGTCGCCCGCGGCCCGGGCGCTCTCGGTCACGTTTATCCCGCCGATGACCATGAGCAGGCCGAACGGAAGGAGAAGGGGCAGGTAGGGGCCCGTTGCGCGCAGCCCGTCGATGAATCCCAGCGTCGGCACGGGGAGCGCGAAGCGCAGCGTCAGGGCGCCGGGCGCATGGTAGCCCGGGCCGGCGAGGCCGAGGGGCCCGAGCGTGTAGTAGAGAATCAGCCCGACCAGGACAGCGGCGAGGACGCCCGGGATCCTCCCGGGCAGCCCACCCTTGGCCACGATGGCGTAGAGAACGACGCCGAGCGTGACGAACCCCACGACGGGCACCTGCATCACCTCGACGATCGGCAGGAACCCGATCAGCATGAGGGCGATGGCGGCGATGGAGCCCAGGAGGCCGGCACGCGGGATGACGCGGCCCACCCAGGATCCCGCGAACGAGAGAACGAGCTTGAGGACCCCCATGACGATCATTCCTGCCATGCCGAGGTGCCACGTGGCGATGGCCGCCGCGTGCTCGTCGAGGCCGCCCTCCTTGAACTTCACGAACGAGGGCCCGAGGACGAGGAGCGCGAGGCCGATGGTCGTCGGCGTGTCGATGCCGAGCGGCATGGCCGTCACGTCGCTCCTCCCGGTCCGCTTCGCCAGCCGAAGCGCCATCCACGTGTAGGCGAGGTCTCCCACGAGGACGCCGAAGGCCGTCCCCGGAAACATGCGGTAGAAGACGATGTCCGCCGGGAACCTGAAGAGGCCGACGAGCACCGTCGCCAGGAACGCCATCACCGCGAGGTTGTCGACCACAAGGCCGAAGAAACCGTTCAGGTCGCCGGCCACGGACCACCGGCGTTGGGCGCTGGCGCTGCTCACAGGCCCCGAAGAAACCGGTTTCCGCCGACAATGCAAAGGCAGAGTGCTGCGGGCGCGCGGGTCATTTCACGGGCCGCTCTATCGCCGAGCGGTACATCCACTGCGCGTCCGTGATCACGTCAAAGTAAACGGTGTAGCGGTCGTAGCTTATCTCCCAGAAGGGGACGAGCGTCACGTCGCGTGGGCGGCCCGTGCCGTCCGTGCGGAACACGAGGGAGCCGTCCTCCGCGCGGACGACCGAGGCCGCGACGGGCGCGTCGTTCCTGACGAGGAGCGGCGCCGCGGCGGGGGGCGCCGCGACATTGGCGCTCTGCTCGACCGCGTAGGGGACGCTGGCCGAGGCGGCCACCGGGCCCAGATCCGCCGCAAGGACAAGCGGGCCGTAGAGGAACGCGACCTTGTCGGGGTTGTCGGGCAGGGCCTCCGTGCGCACGGCCATGGGGACCGTGACCGCCAGGCGGTCGCCCTTCCTCCATTCCCGGGCGATCGCGGCGTAGGTCCCCGGCGCGCCGGGCAGGTCGAGGCGCCTCCCGTTGAGCTCGAACGAGACGGGCCCGGCGGCCCAGCCCGGGCAACGCACCCTTAGGGTCACCGTTCCAGGCGGGTCGGACTCCATAGTCAGCACGGTTCTCCCGCTCTTCGGGTAGTCGGTGCGCTGCGCGAGCCTGAGGCCCCTCTCGGCCCAGTTGAGCTTGGACGGGATGAACAGGTTCACGTACACGCTGTCGCCGCCGTGGAAGTAAATCGCCTCGCCATACTTGGTGTGGTTCTCCATCCCCGTCCCGACGCAGCACCAGAACGAGTCGTAGGGCGTGCTGTAGGTCTTGAAGAGGCCCGGCTCGAGCGACATGTAGTACGTGAACATCCCCATCCGGGGCTCCTGCGAGGCCAGGATGTCGTTGTAGAGGGCCCGCTCGTAGAAGTCCGCGTACTCCACCCTCGGCTCCCAGCCGAAGACGTGCTCCGTCAGCTTGAGCATGTTGTAGGTGTTGCAGGTCTCCGCCGTGGACCCGTCGAGGTGCTCCGACATGGAGCCCTCGGGGACAAAATGCTCCATGTCGCTGTCGCCTCCGATGGCATAGGAGTAGCGGTTGACCACGAGATCCCAGAAGTAGCCCGCGATCGCCCGGCCCCGGGTATCCCCGGTCGCCTCGTAGGTGCGGGCCTCCCCGATGATCTTCGGGATCTGCGTGTTGGCGTGGAGGTCCGGAAGGTTGTCGCGGTGCTCGAGCAGGGGATCGAGCACGGCCCGGTGGTAGAAGCGCTTCGAGGCCTCCAGGTAGCGGGGTTCCCCCGTCAGGGCGTAGAGCTCGACCAGGACGTCCATCATCCCGCCCGCCTCGACCTGGAGCATGGACTGCAGCTGCTCCGGCGTGAGCCCCGAGGTGATCGAATCCGCCCAGTCGGCCAGCCTGAGCGCCACGCGCTTGGCCTGCTCGTTTCCGCAGAGGATCCACGCGTCCTTCAGGCCGTTCAGGACCTTGTGCTCGGTGTACCACGGCACCCAGGCGCCCCCGACGAAGCCCCACCCACCGACCGGCTCCACGACGCCCTTCTTGAAGTTGCGCATCGTCTGGAGCTCGAGGGGCGGCAGCGCCCCGATGTAGCCGTCGCCGTACCTGTCCTGGCACCGCGCCATCTCGCCTACGATGTACTCGACGCGCCTCCTGAAGCGCTTGTCGCCGGTGGCCGCGTACTGCTGCGACAGGGCGGTCAGGTAGTGGCCCAGCGTGTGGCCGGCGATGCCCATGTGCTCCCAGCCCCCGTAGAGGTCGCCCTTGGGCTCCAGGCCGGCGTACAGGAGCGTGTTGTGGAGCAGGCGGTCCGGGTCGATGGAGAGGAGGTAGGTCGCGTTCCTCTCCATCGCGTCCCTGAAGGGGCTGTCGAGGAGGCGCACGTCGCCGAGCGGGAAGGGCGCGGCCTGCGGCGCCACGGCCGCGGGCGGGGAGCCGGAGGCCGCCAGTGCGGCGAGGGCCACGAGCGGGATCGTGCAGGCGGTGCGCGGGCGCATGTGAGTGTGCGCCCCATGAGAGCCGCGTCGCGGGTAAACAGCCAGTTATTCCCGCCGCGCGGGGGTTGCCTTTCGCCGCCCGATCGGGTCGACTTCCTGCCCCCAATTACATCCCATGGAAAACAAGACCGTCTCGCGCCGTGAATTCATAAAGTCCGCCTCCGTCATCTCGGCGGCCTCGCTGGCATTCCCCTACGTCATGAGGGCGCAGGGGGGCAAGTCGCCGAGCGACAGGCTCAACATCGCGTGCTGCGGGGTGGGGGGGCGCGGCAAGGACGCCGTCGCCGGCCTCGTGAGCGAGAACATCGTCGCCCTCTGCGACGTGGACGACGTGAGGTGCGCGGAGACCTACAGGCTGCACCCGGAGCTGGGCGCCGACCGCCGCTTCAAGGACTTCAGGGTCATGCTGGACAAGCTGGGAAGCGAGATCGACGCGGTCACCGTGTCGACCCCGGACCACATGCACTTCCCGATCGCGATGGCGGCCCTCTCGCTGGGCAAGCACGTGTTCGTCGAGAAGCCGCTCACGCACACGATCTCGGAGGCCCGCACCCTTGCGAAGACGGCCCGCGAGAAGGGGGTCGCCACCCAGATGGGAAACCAGGGCCACGCCGGCGACGGGTGCCGGGTGCTCAAGGAGTGGGTGGAGGCGGGCGTCCTCGGCGACGTGACCGAGGTCCACAGCTGGACCGACCGCCCCATCTGGCCGCAGGGGGTCAAGGCCCCCGACCACAGCAAGATGATGCCGGTCGTCCCGGGCACGCTCGACTGGGACCTCTGGCTCGGCGTCGCGGCGCCGCGCGAGTACGACCCGGCCTACGCCCCCTTCACCTGGAGGGGATTCTGGGATTTCGGGACGGGCGCGCTCGGCGACATGGGCTGCCACATCCTCGACGGGGCCTACTATGCGCTCAACCTGAAGTCGCCGACGCACATCGATGCGGTCAGCGCGAAGCAGACCGAGGTCAGCGCGCCGAAGGCCTCCGTTGTCACCTACAGCTATCCGGCGCGCGGCCCGCTGGTCCCGCTCAAGCTGACGTGGTACGACGGCGGGATGACGCCGAACCTCCCCGCAGAATGGGAGCCTGGAAAACCGCTCCCTGACAACGGGACGCTCATCGTGGGCTCGAAGGCGACCGTCTTCGCTGACACCTATTACGACAACGTGAGCATCATCCCGGACTCGAAGATGCTCGCGATGACCCCGTCGCTCCCGGCGAAGACGATACCCAGGGTCGAGATGACCCACTTCATGGAGTGGGTGCGCGCCTGCAAGGGCGGCGTCCCGGCGGGATCCAACTTCGACTACTCCGCGGGCCTTGCCGAGGTGGCGCTCCTGAGCAACCTCGCCATCCGAGCGCGCCGGCCGATCGAGTGGGACGCCGCCGCGATGAGGGTAACCAACATCCCGGGCGCGAACCGCTTTCTCAGCGTCGCCTACCGGCCTGGCTTCGGCGTCTGACGCCTGGACCCGGGCCCTATTCCACGCCGTCGACGGCGTAGACGTCGACGGGCTCGTCGCGCCCCCTGACGGGGGCGGCGCCGAGCGAGCGGACCCTGTACTTGCCGCGCGCCGCGGCAAGCGTCGCCGCGCTGATCAGGATGTCGGCGCGGAACTGGGACATCCGCGTCAGGTCCTGGAGGCGCGCCGCCACGTTGACGCCGTCCCCGACGACGGAGTAGTTGAGCCGCCTCGACGAGCCGATGTTGCCCGCGATGATCCTCGACGTGTTGATGCCGACGCCGAACGAGAGCTTTGCCCGGCCCTCCGCCGCGAGCTCCGCGTTCAGCCTCGCGAGGGCCGACTTCATCTCGAGCGCGGCCAGGATCGCGCTGTCGGCATGGTTCGCCTGCTCCACCGGGGCGCCGAATAGCGCCATGATGGCGTCGCCGATGTACTTGTCCACGACGCCCCGGTAGATCTCAACGATACCGCTCATGCGGTCAAAGTAGCGGTTGAGGAGCGCGAGGACGTCGCGCGGGGGCATCGACTCGCTGAGGCGCGTGAAGCTGCGCAGGTCCACGAAGAGCACGGTGACCTCCCGCTCCTCGCCCCCGAGGGCGCCGCCGTCGCGCAGGAGCTGCGCCGCGACCTCGGGCGAGACGTTCTTGTCGAGGAGGTCGCGGACCCTGTCCCTCTCGGCCAGGCCCTCGCTCATCCGGTTGAACGACTCGGCGAGCGCCCCGATCTCGTCAGCACGGCCGAGCTCGAGCCGCTTGCCGTAGTCGCCGCGCGCGATGACCTTCGTGTGCTCCGCGAGCGCGATGAGCGGGCGGCTGAGGTTGCGGGCGAACGGCGGCGCGATGAGCGCCGCCGCCGCCAGCGAGGCCAGGAGGAGCAGCAGGAGGAAGCGCTCCAGGAGCCGGGACGGGCCGAGCTCGGCCTCGAGCGAGCGCTGGAGCGCGATCGCCGCGCGCCCCGGCGTGATGAGGGGGAGAAGGGGGCGGTAGGCCGTGACGTAGGATTCGCCGCCCACGAGCACGTTCCGGATTCCGGACCCCAGCGACGATGAGTCCACGGGGACCGCGTCGGACCCGGGGAGGGTCGACTCAACGGGCGCCATCTCGCCGGAAAGGCCGAAGTAGAACGTGACCTCGAGCCGGGCGTCCGCCTTGAGCCCCATGGCGAACTCGTGGCCGATCGGCAGGGCGAGGCCGATCCACGCGACGATCTCCGGCTTCGGCGCGTAGATGGGGACGACGAGGAGGGCGTACAGCTTGCCGGCCGCGCCGCCGGGCGGCAGGCGCGCGAAGGCCTTCGCCCTGGGGTCGTCCGCCGCCGCCGCGACCTTCACGAGGTTCTTGAACGGCGCGAGCGCCGCCTTTGGAAGGACCCCGCCGGTGTCCCCGATTTCCTCCCCGTCGGGGGTGAGGAGCGCCATGAAGGGGACCCCCATGCGCTCGCTGTAGGACCTCAGCGCCGACCGCACGGTCGCCGGGTCGGGTTGGTCCTTGAGGAACAGCTGGCGGATGGAGTAGTCGTCCGACATGAGGGCCGCCCGCCCCGAGAGCTCGTCCAGCCTGGCGTCGACCCTGCGCGTGAAGAGTCGGGCGCCCTCGTCCAGGTCCTGGTGGATGCGCTCGACCGCGTTCCTGCGGTTCGCCTTCACGACGAGGAAGTAGTCCGCGCACTGGGCGACCGCCACGATCCCCAGGATCAGCAGCAGGAGCCGGGTCCCGTAGCGCCTGAACTGCGGCAGCCTCAAGCTCGTGGGTCCCAAAGCGCGCCTACTTGTAGTCGGCGCCGCCGCCGTCGGGGGCGCGGCGGATCCGGCGGTCCGGACGCAGCGTGACCGAGACGACCTGGGTCGTGTCGCCGGCCTCGGCGACCGCCAGGTCCCGCCCGACCTTCCCGGCCAGGCGGGGGTGCCAGACCTCAAGCCGGTATCGCCCGGGGGGAAGGCCGGAGATCTCCGCGGTCCCGTCCCTGCCCGTCGTCGCGAAATAGGGCGTGTCGAGGACGAGGATGTAGGCGACCATCCAGTCGTGGATGTTGCACCCGAGGGTCACCGGCCCCGGGCGGTCGAACACGATCGTCTCGGTCGAGTCGCCGATGTAGAGCGGGATCTCGAACTTCTTCGCGGGCGAGACGGAGTAGACGTGGTGCTGGACGTTGTCCTTGTTCGGGAAGACGACCCGGGTGCCGACGACGATCGCCGTCACGTAGGGGTGGAACTCCTGGTCCCGCTGGGTGATCGCGACGGGCTCCGCCGGCGGGTAGACCTCCGCTGCCGCGTCGAGCGGGTGCACGTAGGCAACGGCGTCCGCGACCGGCGCGCCGGCGGGGTCCCTGGTCTCGACGCGCACCGTCCCGGCCGCGCGCACGGCGACGGCCGTGGCAGCGAGGAGGGAGATGGCCGCCGCTCTGTGCATGGTGTTCATCTAGAATCTGTGCGCCAGGCTCAGGCTGACGACATTGTCCACGTAGCGGTCGATGCCGGGCGAGAGGTAATGGGCATACTCGAGGGTCGCGGAAGTGTGCGGCCCGATCGCCGGCGAGAGTGCCGCGCCGTATGACCATGTGACCGTGCTCACCCGGTAGGCCACGAAGGGCTCGTGGAAGGTCCGCACGTAGTGCCACGCACCCGGGAGGTATTCCGTGTTGGGGTCGATCGCCACCCAGCCGAAGGGCGACTGCTCGGCCGCGTAGTTGGAGACCAGGTCGCCGTTCCTCCAGCCGCCGAGCAGCTTTATCCGCCAGGTCTCGTTCACGTCCCAGTTGATGGCCGCGTCCAGGCTCGCAAAGTTGCCGCAGAAGACGATGTCCCGCGCGTCGAAGCTCCCCAGCCTCCCGTCGAGCGCGACCTGGAACGCGTCGCTCAGGCGCTGCGAGAAGCCGAAGATGATGTCGCCCTCAATCTTGCTGCGTTCCGGGTCCTGGAAGCCGGCGGCGCTCCCATCGAGCCCTGCGTACACGACGGGCGCGAGCGGGCCGAGGCCGAACTTGTGGCGCAGCTCCAGCGTCGGTCCGAGGCACACGTTGTCGAGCCCGGCGTATTCCGTGCAGATGTCGACATCCCCGGCGACCCCGGTGGTGAGCGTGGTCGAGAAGTCAAGGGACCGGAGCCAGTCGACCCGGAAGCCCGACTCCAGGCTGAGCGCGCCGCGGACGCCGTCGCCGCTCGGGGCGTACGTCATGTTGTCCTGCCAGGTGGCCGACTCGGACACGGAGACAAAGGGGCCGTCCGCCATCGCCATGGGAAGCGCAAGGGCAAGCACCGTCGAAGCGAGCAGGAACGCCTCTTTGTACCTCGGTGACATTTGGTTGGGAATCGCGCCATCCCGGATGCCTTAAAGCGGATCGGGAGACAAGCCTGCGCGGGGCGCCCCACCCAGGCGGCGCCCTACGGACCGAGCTTGACGACCGCCGGCTTTCCCAGGCCCGCGGCGTTCGACGCGGCGACAGAGACGGAGGCGCCCGGCGCCGGCAGGAACGCCGGCAGGGGCCTCGACACGGGATTCGATCCGTCGGCATGGATGACGTCCAGCCCCTCGAAGACGACGGGCGCCGCCTGGCCGGCCTCGACCAAATAGGAGATTACGGGGCTCCCGCCATTGCCGCCCGGCGGAGCGATCTGGATCATTGCCCCGGCCTTGCCAGCCGCGACCGACAGTGAGCCGGGGGGCTCGGGCGGCTTCAGCTTCCGCTTGTGCTGGGGTTTCACGTCGGCGGTGGGAAGGGAGGGCGGGCTCGCGCCCAGCCCGTTGACGGCGGACACGGTGAAGCTCACCCCCTGGCCGTTCGCGAGGTCCCCCACGACGACGTACCCCTTCTCCTCGAACTCCCGCGCGGAGACGGCGACCTTCACGCCGGACGAGGAGGACACGCTGTATCCCCCGACCGGCGAACCGCCGTCCTGGCAGTTGGGAATCCATGTCACGTAGGCGAACCCGTCCTCGGCTTCGGCGGAGACGGCCGCCGGCGGGCCGGGGACGGTCGGGGAGCTGAACCTCTCGTTGGTCAGCGCCTGGTAATCCTGGGAGATCCCGGAGTCCGCGCTCGGATCGGCGCCGGCCCCGGGCGCCGCGCCGTGGAAGGCGATCATCGGGGGCGAGATCCGGTTCGAGTCCTCGCGCACCGCGTCCGCCCTCGAGCTGGTCACGAGTATCGCCGCGGCCGGAAAATGGTCGATCTGGTCGTGCTCGACGACGACGTCCCGGGAGCGGCTGACCTCGATCGCCCCCCGCGGAAAGTGCCCGGTCGCCACGTACGACAGCCGGCTCTGCGCGATCCGGATGGCGGACGCCTCGGTCAGGCGGATCGCGGGCCACGCGATGTCCCCGAACAGGCAGCCCTCGACCGCGGAGGCGTCGACGCGCGGCCCGAGCTCGAGCGCCGGCGTCCCCATGTGGAGGAATTCGTCCTCCAGGATCTGGATGCCCGCCGCATAGTTGAAGTTGACCGCCCCCCAGGTGGGCCCGGAGGGGACGCCCCCAGCCGGCGGAGCGTCGTCGGGCGTGTGGTGCCAGGTCGTGTACTCAAACCTGAATCCCTTGAAGATGATCCCCGTGATCGGCCGGTCCAGGGTCCCGAGCCCGATGATGAGCGCCCTTGCCACGGCGGCCTCGACGTCCGCCGACGCCATGTCCTCCCCTGTGCGCGGCGTATAATAGATGCGGCGCGCCGGCCGGTCCAGGTACCATTCGCCGGGGGTGCCCAGCAGCTCGAAGGCGTTCTCGACGAACACCGGCAGCGTTCCCGTCCGCTCGGACCATATCGCCTCGCCGCCCGAGGGCTCAAAGGCGACGTCGTCGGGGTTTTTCCACTGGGCCGTCGGGTCGGGGGACGTCGCCGGCGCCGCCACCGAATCCTTTGTGAACACGGCCATCAGCCGGCTGCGCGTCCTGCCCGCCGGCGTGCCGTTCACGAAGAGGTTGTACGTGTTCTCGAGGCCCGCGGGGACCGGGGCCGACCACAGGTTGCGGTCCTTGTCCGCCAGCGCCCAGCCCCCGACCCGGACCCCCCCACTCAGGACCGGGTGCTCGCCGGGCGCCGCCGTGTAGATGATGTTGAAGCCGTTGCTCCCGGAGTCGCCGGCCCCGAACTCGATCGGCCGGCCGACGTGGAACTCGCCCCCGACGAAGACAGTGATGTCGTCGGACATGTCGCGGTTGAGCGTGCGCACGACGTCGCGCGCACGCTCGAGGGTCCGCAGCGGCCGCTCCTCGGTCCCCGGGTTGGCGTCGTCGCCGCCCTCGGAGACCCACAGTGACGCATGTGCGCTGGCCGCCATGGACATGGCGATGGCTGCTAGGCGGGCGGCGTGCGCGATTCTGGGCGGGGTCACCGGCACAACGATGGGCGGGATTGCGCAATCGGCAACATCGCGGTCGCCCGCCCGGGGGGAATAACCTCGCGTTGGACAGGCTTCCGGGCGGAGGTGTGGGATGCCTTTTTCAAAACTCGGCCTGGCCCCCAATTTCCTGAAGGGCGTGCAGGCCATGGGTTACACCGAACCCACACCCATCCAGCTGCGCGCCATACCGGTCGTGCTGTCCGGCCGCGACCTCGTGGCCTCGGCGCAGACCGGCACGGGAAAGACCGCGGCCTTCGCGCTCCCTGTCCTGACGATGCTCGGGATCCACAAGAAGGGCGGCCCCAGGGTCCTCGTGCTCGAGCCCACGCGCGAGCTGGCGGCCCAGGTCGAGACGGCTTTCCGGGACTTCGGGCGCTTCTCCGACATCCGGGCGACCGTGCTCCACGGCGGGGTGGGCTACGGCAGGCAGCGGAGCGAGCTGCGCGCGGGCACCGACATCGTCGTCGCGACCGTTGGGCGCCTCATGGACTTCATGCAGGAGGGCGAGCTCAGGCTGGACGGGATCCAGATCCTCATCCTGGACGAGGTCGACCGGATGCTCGACATGGGGTTCATCCACGACGTGAAGCGTGTCATTCAGAAGTGCCCCGCGAAGCGGCAGACGCTGTTCTTCTCGGCGACGGTCCCACCCGAGATCGCGGCTGTGGCCGCCTTCGCCCTCAAGGACCCGACCCGCGTCGAGATCGGCGTCGCCCGGTCCGTCACGACGCTCATCACGCACGCGATCTACCAGGTGCAGCAGGAGCAGAAGTTCGAGCTCCTTGAGGCGCTGCTCGCGGCGATAGACTTCAACAGCGTGCTCGTCTTCTCAAGGACCAAGCACGGCGCCGACAGGATCGCCCGCCGCCTCAGGGAGGCGAACCACAGCGTGGCCGTCCTGCACGCCAACCGCTCGCAGAACCAGCGCATGGAGGCGCTGGAGGGGTTCCGGAGCGGGCGCTACGAGGTCATGGTGGCGACGGACATCGCCGCCCGCGGCATCGACGTCGCCGGCGTCTCGCACGTCATCAACTACGACGTTCCCGAGAACCCGGAGGACTACGTCCACCGCATCGGCCGGACGGGAAGGGCCCAGGCCGTCGGCGACGCCTTCACGCTCGCGACGCCGGAGAACAGCTCGGACGTCCGCGCGATAGAGAGGTTCATCGGCCAGGAAATCCCCCGCCTGAAGCTCGAGGGATTCGGCTACAAGGCGGCCTCGGCGTTTCCGCCGCGCCAGGAGGCGCAGCCACGCAGGGGCGGCGGGGGAGGGCGCTGGAATGGCGCCAGGCCGGCCCAGGCCGGGCCCTCCCACCATCCCCGCGGCAAGCCGGGCGCCCACTGGGGCCGCCGCTAGGGCGACGGCCTATTTCTGACCATAGTACGCGCCGGTGCCGTGCTTCCGGTTGAAATGCCGGCTTAGGAGGGCCTCCGGAAATTTGGCCGCCTTTGGCCGGAGCCTCAGCGTGTGGAACGCGAGGCGCGCGCAGAGCTCGAGAGCGACCGCGTTCTCGACCGCCTCGGCCGCCGTGTGCCCCCAGGCGAACGGGCCGTGGCGGTTGACGAGGACGCCCGGGACCTCGTCCGGGTCCAGCCTCGAGAACCTCTCGATGATCACGGCGCCCGTCTTGGCCTCGTAGCTGCCTGCGATCTCGCGCGCCGTGAGCTCCCGCGTCACGGGGACGGGGCCGTTGAAGAAGTCCGCATGCGTCGTCCCCAGCACCGGGATCGGCAGGCCCGCCTGGGCGAACGCCGTGGCGTGGATCGAGTGCGTGTGCGCCACGCCGCCCGCGCCCTTGAATTTCCTGTATAGGGCCAGGTGCGTCGGCGTGTCGGAGGACGGCCGCAGCCCGCCCTCGACCTTTGTCCCTTCGAGGTCGACGAGGACCATGTCCGCGGGCCTCAGGCTGGCGTACTCGACGCCGCTCGGCTTGATCGCGACGATCCCCCGCAGGCGGTCGAGCGCGCTCGCGTTGCCGAAGTTGAGGTGGACGAGGCCGTGCGCCGGAAGCGCCAGGTTCGCCTCGTACGCCTCGCGTTTGAGTTCGGTCAGCATGTCGGAATCCCCTCAACCAAGAGTCAGGCGCGGCCGCCGGGCGCAACGTGAAAGTAGGCCTCGTTCCAGCGGAGCTCCTTCTCCAGCTCGGTAAGCCGCGTGTCGCGGTCGATGAGCACGAGTTCCACCCCCGCGATCTCCGCGAAGTCGCGCAGGTGCTCGGAGGTCACCGCGTAGCTGAACGCGGTGTGGTGCGAGCCGCCCGCCCTTATCCAGGCGCCGCAGGCCGTCTTGAAGTCCGGGCGGCACCTCCAGACCGCCCTGGCGACGGGGAGCATCGGCAGGGGCTTGGGCGGCTGGACCACGTCGACCTCGTTCACGATTAGCCTGAAGCGGTTTCCCAGGTCGATGATCGACGCGTTGAGCGCGGGGCCCGCAGGCGCGGTGAAGACCAGGCGCACGGGGTCCTCCTTGCCCCCGATCCCGAGCGGGTGGATCTCCAGGGACGGCCTCCCCCCGGCTATCGACTCGCAGATCTCAAGCATGTGGGCGCCCAGGACGAGGCTGCCGGACGGGTTCAGGTGGTAGGTGTAGTCCTCCATGAACGACGTCCCCCCCTTCAGTCCGCTGCCGATCACCTTCATCATGCGCAGCAGGGCGCAGGTCTTCCAGTCCCCCTCGGCCCCGAACCCGTAGCCTTCGGCCATCAGCCTCTGGACGGCGAGCCCGGGCAGCTGGCGCAGGCCGTGCAGGTCCTCGAACGTCGTCGTGAACCCCTTGAATCCGCCCCTCTCGAGGAAGGAGCGCAGCCCGAGCTCGATCCGCGCGGCCTCGCGCAGCGACTCATGCCGCTCGCCTCCGCGGCGCAGCGCCGGGGCCACGGCGTAGCGCTCGGCGTACTCCGAGCACAGGCGCCTTACCCTGGGGTCGGCGACGCCCCTGATCTCGTCCGCGAGTTCGCCGACTCCGTAGCCGTCGACCGCGTAGCCGAACCGCGTCTCCGCGGAGACCTTGTCGCCCTCCGTCACGCCGACACGGCGCATGTTGTCGCCGAAGCGCGCGAACTTGGCGCCCTGCATGTCCTGCCAGCCTCGGGCGACCCGCATCCAGGCGCACAGCCGCTCGACCACCTCGGGATCCTGCCAGTGGCCGACGATTACCTTCCGCGGGAGGCGCATGCGCGCATGCAGGAAACCCGCCTCGCGGTCGCCGTGGGCGGCCTGGTTCAGGTTCATGAAGTCCATGTTGATCTCCGTCCACGGCAGGTCCCTGTTGAACTGCGTGTGGAGGTGCGCGAACGGCTTGCGGAGCGCGGAGAGGCCGCCGATCCACATCCGCGATGGCGAGAACGTGTGCATCCAGAGGACGAGGCCCGCGCACTCCGGGGTCCGGTTAGCCTCCAGGCAGACCGAGCGGATGGCGTCGGAGGTCGTGAGGACCGCCTTGAACACCAGTGGGGCAGGCATCCCCGGCGCGGCGTTGAGCGCCCTCGCTATGGTCCTCGAGTTGTCCGCGACGAGCTTGAGCGGCCCCGGGCCGTAGAGTTCTTGGGCCCCGGTCACGAACCAGACTTCGGATTTTGGGAGGTGTATCATGAAAGTCCTGGGGTCACGCGCCGCGGCCCCCCGTGCTGATGTCGAGGAGCTCCTTCATGACCCCGGAGAGATCGGCGCCCCTTCGGACGCCCCCAAAGCTGTCATGAAGCACGCGGTACTGCGCATAGAGTCGGTTGTAGACCTTCCGGCGCCGCGGGTCGGGTTTGTACGACTTGCTCCTGATGCGCACCATGGCGCGCTGCGCCGAGGGAAAGTCCCTGTGCACCCCGGCGAGGACGGCGGCGCTGATCGCCGACCCGAGGGCGCAGGCCTGGCTTGAGCCCGCGACAAAGAGGGTGCATCCGGTCACGTCGGCGTAGATCTGCATGAGGAGGGGATTCTTCTCCGCGATCCCGCCCGCGCAGACTATCCTGCTGACGGGCACGCCGTATTTCCGGATCCGCTCGATGATCATGCGCGCCCCGAAGGCCGTGCCCTCGATGAGGGCGCGGTAGATCTCGGCGCGCGTCGTGTGGAGCGTGGTCCCGACGAGGAGCCCCGAGAGCCGCGGGTCGACGAGGACGGTCCGGTTGCCGTTGTGCCAGTCGAGCGCGAGGAGGCCGCTCTCGCCGGGCGCCTGCCGGGCGGCCTCCGCGGTCAGGCTCGCGTGCAGCGCCGGGTCGCCACCGCAGACGGTCTCGATCCACCAGCTGAAGATGTCGCCGACGGCGGACTGCCCCGCCTCGATCCCGTAGTACCCAGGGAGGATGGCCCCGGGGACGATGCCGCAGATCCCCGGGATGTCGGGGACCTTCCGCCTCGACGACACGACCGCGCAGTCGCAGGTCGAGGTGCCGATCACCTTGACCAGCGTCCCCTCCCGGATCCCGCAGGCGATGGCGCCGTAGTGGACGTCGAATTCCCCGATCGCGATCGGTATGCCCGGCGGGAGGCCGAGGTGCGCGGCCCAAGACGGGTCGAGGAGGCCGGCCGACGCCGTCGCGTCATGCGCCTTCCTATAGAGGCGGTCGCGCAGGCCGGCGAGGCGCGGGTCGAGCGCCGCGAGGAACCTCTTGTCGGGGAGCCCGCCCCAGTCGTCGCTGTAGAGCGCCTTGTGGCCGGCCGCGCAGATCCCGCGGACGACCGCACCCGTGTCCGTCACTCCGGCGAGCACCGACGGTATCCAGTCGGCAAGCTCCACCCAGGAATGCGCGGCCCTGAAGACGGCCGGCGCGACGGAAAGGCAGTGCCAGATCTTCGACCAGAACCACTCGGAGGAATACCGGTTGCCGCACTTCGCGATGTACTCGGGACGCATCCTTGCCGCGACCTCGGTGATCCGCGCGGCCTCCCGCCAGCTCGTGTGGTCCTTCCACAGCCAGCACTGCGCCGCGAGGTTGCCCTTCCACCTGCGCTGGAACGCCAGCGGCCTGTTCTTGGAGTCGACGGGAATGGGGCTTGAGCCGGTGGTGTCGACGCCGATGCCGACCACGGCACCCGCCGAGAACCCGCGGGTCCTTCGCGCGGCCGCGACCGCGCCCTTCACGCACTCCTGCATCGCGGCGAGGTAGTCGGCCGGGTTCTGGCGGGCGAGGTGGGGGTCCCTGGCGTCGAGGAGCACCCCCTGGCGGCCGCTGCGGTACGCGGCGACGCACGTGCCGAGCTCTGCGCCGTCGCGGCAGCGGACGACGAGCGCGCGCGCCGAGTTCGTCCCAAAGTCTATTCCGAGTGTGTACTCCATGCTGGGGAAGGGGCAGACGCGACGCTACGCAGGGGAGGATTGCGACACGATCCTGTGTTGACTGGACGGTAAAGTGAAACGAAGGTCGCCCGCAGCGGGCCGGGTTTCCTACCTTCGCCCGGTTGCCCGCCCCAGCATCCCAGAGTCGATACCCCAACTCGCCATGGCCATGTCGTCCGCCTCCACGCTAACCCCGATCGACTGGCTCGCGATCGCGCTGTATTTCGGCCTGCTCCTCGGCGTCGCCGCCTGGGTCGTGCGCAAGAACAAGGACACCGCCACGGACTATTTCCTGGCCGGGCGCAACCTGGGCTGGTGGGTGATCGGCGCCTCCATCTTCGCCTCCAACATCGGCTCGGAGCACATCGTCGGCCTCGCCGGGTCCGGCGCGACCGACGGCGTGGCCCTCGCGCACTACGAGCTCCACGCGTGGTGCCTGCTCGTCCTCGCCTGGGTGTTCGTCCCGTTCTACTCGCGCGCCCTCGTCTTCACCATGCCGGAATTCCTCGAGAGGCGCTTCAGCACTCCCTCGCGCTACGTCCTCTCGATCATGTCCATCGTGACATTCATCGTCTCTAAGATCGCCGTCGGAATCTTCGCCGGAGGTGTCGTGTTCGCGACGCTCCTGCCCGAGGTGCACCTCACGGTCGGCGGGAGCACGATCAACAGCTTCTGGATCGGGTCCGTCGCGGTGATCGTGCTGACCGGCCTCTACACGATGCTCGGGGGGATGCGGGCCGTGGTCTACAACGACGCCGTGCAGGTGGTGGTCCTCATCACCGGCTCGGCGTGCCTCACGTTCTACGGGCTCCACCGCCTCGGGGGCTGGGCCGAGCTCAGGCACTACTGCGGCTCCGAGATGCTGAACCTCTGGAGGCCCATCACGCCGGCCGGGGTCCAGTCGACATGGTCGCCCGTCCTGGAGACGGGCGCGGGCGGGGCTGTCACGAGGCAGGCGTGGTACTTCAACGGGAACTTCCCGTGGCCGGGCATGCTCATCTGCGCGCCGATCATCGGGCTCTGGTACTGGTGCACCGACCAGTACATTGTCCAGCGCGCCCTCGGCGCCCCGAACGAGACCATCGCACGGCGCGGGAGCATCTTCGCCGCGTTCCTGAAGCTGTTCCCGGTATACCTGTTCATCATCCCCGGCCTCATCTGCTTCGCGCTGGCGAAGAGCGGGAAGCTGCCGGAGCTCGCCTCGATGGTGGGCGCCGACGGGAAGCCGGTCCCGGCCGAGGCCCAGGCGGCGTTCCCGCTGATGGTGAAGTACCTCCTGCCGCCGGGGCTCCGCGGGATCGTCGTCGCGGGCCTCCTCTCGGCGCTCATGGGGTCGCTGGCCGGCGTCTTCAACGCGTGCTCGACGCTCTTCACCGTGGACCTCTACCAGAAGTTCAGGCCGCTCGCGTCCCAGCACGAGCTCGTGCGCATGGGGCGCATCGCGACGGCCGCGATGATCCTGGTCGCGCTCGCGTGGATCCCCGTCATCCAGGGGGCGCACGGCCTCTACGGCTACCTGCAGTCGGTCCAGGGCTACCTGGCCCCGCCGATATTCGTCGTGTTCTTCTTCGGCGTCTTCTGGAAGCGCCTGAACGCCCAGGGCTGCCTCTGGGCGATGGTGGTGGGCTTCGTCATCGGCGGCTTCCGGATGATCGTCGACACGCCGGTGACCATGAAGCTCGCCGGCTTTGAGAACGGCTATGCGCCCGGCGGCTTCCTCTGGATCGTGAACAACATCAACTTCCAGTACTTCAGCGTGCTGATCACGGTCGTCTCCGCGTTCGTCATGGTCGCGGTCAGCTACGCGACCGCGGTCCCCGACTACGCCAGGATCAAGAGCCTCACCTTCGCGACGGCCTCGGACGAGGACCGCGCGCGCACGAGGGCGAGCTGGGGGAAGAAGGACGTGTTCTTCTCGGCCTTCATCCTCTGCTGCATCCTCGGCGCCTACATCTACTTCTCAGGCTGACGACGGCCCGGCTCGCCAGGAACCGCCCCCTCCCATGAATGCACGAAACCCCAGCAGGCTCTGCACCATCGCCGCGCTCGCGGCCCTCTGCGCCGCTGCCGGCCATTCGGCCGGCGTCTCAAAGGTGGAGAAGCTCCCGTTCGGCGTCGCGGACGGCAGGCCCGTCGACCTCTACGTCCTCACGGACTCTGGCGGGATGGTCGCGAAGGTCATGACCTATGGGGCGACGCTCACCGAGCTGGACACGCCCGACCGGGACGGGGAGATGGGCGACGTCGTCCTCGGCTTCCCGAGCCTCGACGGCTACCTGGCCAAGGAGCCCTACTTCGGCGCGACGGTCGGGCGCGTGGGCAACCGCATCGCCAAGGGCCGCTTCACGCTGGGCGGGAAGACCTACCTGCTCGCGGTAAACGATGGCCACAACCACCTGCACGGCGGGATCAAGGGCTTCGACAAGGTCGTCTGGGACGCGGAGGTCGTGCACGGTGATGCGCCGTCGGTCAGGTTCACCCGCCTGAGCAGGGACGGCGAGGAGGGCTACCCGGGCAACTGCAGGGTCGCCGTCGTGTACTCGATCACCAACTCCAACGAGCTCAGGATCGACTACACGGTCACGACCGACGCGGACACGCCGGTCAACGTGACGAACCACAGCTACTTCAACCTCGGGGGCCCGGAGAAGGGCAACATCCTCGGACACGTGGTCATGATCAACGCGGACCGCTACACGGTCGTCGACGCTGAGCTGATCCCGACGGGCGAATTGAGGCCGGTCGAGGGGACGCCCATGGATTTCCGGCTGCCGACGCCGATCGGCGCCCGGATCAAGGAAGTCGGGGGAAGCCCCGTGGGCTACGACCACAACTACGCCGTCAACGGCGGGGGCGGCCAGCTGGCGCTCGTCGCGAGCGTCTTCGAGCCGAGGTCCGGGAGGGCGATGGAGGTCTCGAGCACGGAGCCGGGCGTCCAGTTCTACACCGGCAACTTCCTGGACGGGACGATCACGGGCAAGAAGGGCGTCGCCTACCGCCAGTACTGGGGCCTCGCGCTCGAGACCCAGCACTTCCCTGACGCGATGAACCAGCCCGGTTTCAAGACGGACGTCCTCAAGGCCGGCGAGACCTACCGCTCGACGACGATCTACAGGTTCTCGGTCAGGCCGAAGGGCGTGATCGCGGGCAGCAAATTCTGACGGGAGGCGGACAGTCGGCTTGCCGCGCCCGCCCACGCATGCCAAGGATGGAACCCCAAACCCCTATGAAATCAGGAACCCACCGCCCCCTCGTGCTCCTAGCTGCGCTGGCCCTGGCGCTCTCCTGCCGCCAGGCCCTCGCCGCCAACTCCAACCCAAGGGAGAGGCTCCTTTTGGATTTCGGGTGGAGGTTCCACCTAGGCAACGAATGGGGCCTGGGCTACGGCCTCGGGAAGGCCGGGACGGCCCTCGGGCCTGGGGTGCCAAGCTACAGCGACGCGAGCTGGCGCAAGGTCGACCTGCCGCACGACTGGGCGATCGAGCTGCCCTTCGACCCGGCGGCGGACGCCGCCCACGGCTTCAGGGCGGTCGGGGACGGATTTCCGCAGAACAGCTCGGGCTGGTACCGCCGCACGTTCGAGCTTCCGGCGGCCGACGCAGGCAAGAGGCTCTGGCTTGAGTTCGACGGCGTCTACCGCGACGCGACGATCATAGTCAACGGATGGTTCGTCGCCCACCACGAGGGCGGCTACAACGGCTTCAGGTGCGACATCTCGGACGTCGCCAACTGCGGGGGAAGGAATGTCGTGGCGGTCAGGGTGGACGCTTCCCAGGCCGAGGGCTGGTTCTACGAGGGCGCCGGGATCTACCGCCACGTCTGGCTCGTCAAGACCTCGCCGGTCTCGGTCGCGCCCGACGGGGTCTTCGCGTTCGGCCTCTTCAAGGACGGCGCGCAGAAGGGGCCCGCCGAGGTGCACATTCAGACGCGGCTCCTCAATTCCCAGGCCGCGGCCGCCGACGCCACCGTCGCGTGGGAGCTCTTCGCCCCGGACGGCACGTCGCTCGGCACCCAGACCCAGGGCGTCGGCCTCGCCGGGGGCTTCTCCAAGGCGGACCTCGAGCGGACGGTGACCGTGGAGTCCCCGCAGCTCTGGTCACCCGAGACGCCCGTCCTCTACCGGGTCGTCACATCGGTCCGGAGCGCGGGCGCCCTTGTCGACCGCGTCGAGACCGTGTTCGGCCTGCGCACGGTGGGCTTCGACGCGGACAGGGGATTCATGCTGAACGGCAGGCCCTACACGCTGAAGGGTACGTCGAACCACCAGGACCACGGCGGAGTGGGCTCGGCTCTCCCGGACGGACTGCAGTATTTCCGCATCGCGCGCCTGAAGGAGATGGGCTGCAACGCGTACAGGACCGCGCACAACCCCCCGGCCCCGGAGCTGCTGGACGCCTGCGACAGGCTCGGGATGATCGTGATGGACGAGAACCGGCAGCTTGGAAGCGACCCGCGCCACGCCGCCTTCCTGGAGGAGCAGGTCCTGCGGGACCGCAACCACCCGAGCGTCGGCATCTGGTCCCTCGGGAACGAGGAATTCGACGTGCAGGGGACCCAGGCGGGCCGGCGCGTCGTGACGACCATGCAGGCCATGGTGAAGCGAATGGACCCGACGCGCCCCGTCACGTGCAACGCGGCGGTCGGCGACGAGTACCCCGGGATCAACGAGGCCATCGAGGTGCGAGGCTGGAGCTACCATGTCGGCAAGGACATGGACGACTACCACAGGGAGCACCCGCTCCAGCCCAACGTCGGCAGCGAGCAGGGGAGCACGGTCTCGACCCGCGGCATCTACGCCAACGATCCCGTGCGCGGCTACGTGAGCGCCTACGACGACAACGCGCCCGAGTGGGCGCAGACCGCCGAGACGTGGGTCACCTACTTCTCGACGCGCCCGTGGATGTCCGGCGGGTTCGTCTGGACAGGCTTCGACTACCGGGGGGAGCCGACGCCCTACAGCTGGCCGTGCATCAACTCGCACTTCGGCATCATGGACACGTGCGGCTTTCCCAAGGACAACTTCTTCTACTACCAGTCGAGCTGGGTGGACTCCCCGGTCCTCCACATCCTGCCGCACTGGAACTGGGCGGGCCGGGAGGGGCAGGCCGTCGACGTCCGCGCCCAGAGCAACTGCGAAGAGGTCGAGCTCTTCCTGAACGGCAGGAGCCTCGGCCGCAAGGCCGAGAAGCGGTACGCCGAGTTCAAGTGGAGCGTGCCCTACGCCCCGGGGGCGCTGTCGGCCGTGGGGTACAAGGACGGCAAGGCCGTCGCCGCGGCGAGGGTCGAGACGACCGGGGCCCCGGCGGCGGTGCAGCTCAAGCCCGACCATCCAAGGGTCGGCGCCAACGGCGAGGACGTCGCGGTCTTCACGCTCTCCGTCGCCGATGCGCAGGGGCGCGTCGTCCCGACCGCGGGCAACAAGGTGGCCTTCGAGCTCACCGGACCAGGCCGGATCATCGGGGTGGGCAACGGGGACCCGAGCTGCCATGAGCCCGACACGTTCATACCCGTGGCCTCCTCGAGGAGCATCCCCGTCGGCGGCTGGCGCTGGAAGAAGGTTGCGGACCCCTACTCGGAGAACATGGCGGAGGAGGGCCCGTTGTTCGACGACTCGGGATGGGAGGCGATCGACGTCGGCGCCGACACCGGGAAGCTGGGCCTGCGCGAAAAGGCGATCTACCGCGCGCGGTTCAATGTCGACGCCGCGGACCTGGACTCGCCCGCCGTCGAGCTCGTGTTTGGGAAGATCTCCGGTGGCATCACGGTCTACGTCAACGGCCACAAGATCGGCGGTTCGATTGACGGCCGCTCGGCCGCCGTCTTCGACGTGAAGGCCCTGCTTCGCCCCGGCGAGAACGCCATCGCCGTGCCGACGGCGAGCTACGGCGCGGACGCCACGGGCCTGAGCAAGGGCGTGGCCCTTCGCCTCCAGGGGCCCGCGCCGGCCGTCCATTGGAGCCGAAGCGCATTCAACGGCCTGGCCGAGGTCATCGTCCAGGCGTCGAGGGAGCCCGGCACGATCACGCTCACGGCCCGCTCGGAGGGCCTCGAGGCGGCGTCCTTCCAGCTGAAGTCGGTCGAGGCCGAGCCCCGGCCGTCGGTGCCCTGACGGGGCGCCGGGCCGCCGACCCCCCACGCAATGGATCTGCTCAACGCCGTCGAGGCCCGCGTCCTCGGCTCGCTGATCGAGAAGGACATCACGACCCCGGACTACTATCCCCTGACGCTGAACGCGCTCACGAACGCGTGCAACCAGAGCAACAACCGCGACCCGGTGATGGCCCTGGGCGAGGACGCCGTCACGCGGGGCCTCGACCTCCTGCGGGAGAAGAAGCTGGCCTTCATGTTCCAGGGGGCCGAGAGCCGGGTCGCGAAATTCGGCCACCGGGTGGCCGAGTCGTTGGAGCTGGCGCTCCCGGAGACGGCGGTACTCTGCGTCCTCCTGCTGCGGGGCCCGCAGACGGTCGGAGAGATCAGGGGGCGGACCGCGCGGATGCACGAGTTTGCCAGCCTCGACGAGACAGAGGCCTCCCTCACGGCGCTGGCCGCCAGGACGCCCGAGGCCCTGGCCGTGAAGCTGCCGCGCCAGGCCGGGATGAAGGAGCAGCGCTACGCGCATCTCCTCTCTGGCGAGGTGCAGGTCCCGTCACCTCTCACCCCGATTCAAACCGAGGCCGCCCCCCCGGCCCCGCGCGCGGGGGACGAGCGGCTGGCCAAGCTCGAGGGCGAGGCGGCGGCGATCCGCGCCGATGTGGAGGAGCTCCGCCGCGAGCTTGCCGAGCTCAGGAAGCTGCTCGAGTGAGCTTCGTGGTTGAACGCGCCGCGCGCGGGCGCCAGCCTGGCTGCTTGCGCCGCATGCTTGCCCTCTTGCTCCTCGGCGGGCTGGCCGCCCGCGCGGCAGACCCGGCCACACTGACTGCGGTTGCGCCCAACGACGGCCGGATAGCCTACATGGGGCGCCTGGAATTGACCGAGAACGCGGCCCTCATGGGGTTTCCGGGCGTCACGATCCGCTTCGCCTTCCGGGGCCCCGCCCCGGTGATCCGGATGACCGGCGACACCCCGGAGTGCTACTTCAACCTGTCCTGCAATGGGTGGGATCCCGTGCTGATCCACCTGAAGAAGGGCGCAAACGAGATCGCGCTGCCGACCGGCGCGGCGCCGCAGGCGGGGTGGACCGTGGAGATCGTCCGCCGGACGGAGTCCTGGATGGGCACCGCCTCGTTCGACGGCCTCATGCTTCCGCCCGGCTGCGAGCTCGTCGCCCCGCCCCCCTTCCCGGCGCGCAAGCTGATGTTCATAGGCGACTCATTCACCTGCGGCGAATACAACGAGCGGTTTCCCCCAGAGAACGACTCGACCCCGCGCTCCACCAACGCCGCGCGCTCCTACGGCATGCTCCTCGCCAAATGGCTCAACGCGCAGGTGCACCTCGTGAGCTACGGCGGCAGGGGCATCACGCGCGAATGGGACGGGAGGACGGACGTCAACATCGTGCCGGTCTTCTACCCGCGCGCGCTCCCGGACAAGCCCGGGTCGGCCTGGGACCACTCGGCCTACCAGCCGGATGTCATCGTGATCAACGACGGCACGGACTTTGACGCGGGGCCGCTGGACGAGGCCGCCTTCACGGATGCCTACGCCGCCTTCGTCGCGCAGGTGCGCACCGACTATCCCAAGGCCTACCTCATTCTGACCGAGAGCGCCTTCCGTTCGGACGGCTCCGACGGTCGGCCCCGGACGTCGCGCGACCAGCTGCTGCGGACCATACAGGCCGTCGCCGAGAGGCGACACGCCGCGGGCGACAGCCGGGTGCGCATCGCGCGCAGCGGGTTCTTCCCCGGGACTCCGACGAACCCGCACCTGGTCGCGTTCCAGCACGAGCAGATAGCCCTCGAACTGCTGGGGCCGATCTGCGAGGCCGCCGGATGGTGACCCGTGGCTTTCGCCGGAAGAATACATCCATGAGAACCCGCCTGACGATCCCGTGCATCCTGTTCCTGGCGCTCGCGCCGGCGTTCGGCGCCGGCCCCACGCCGACGCCCACGGATATGCCGGTCAACGGTGCCGCCTTGCTGCGCACGTGGATGCCCCCTGTCTATCCGCCCGACGCGCTCAAGGAGAGGGTGGGCGGCATGGCGGTGATCCGCATGGTCGTGGACGAGAAGGGCGCCGTCGCCTCGGCGCATGTCCTGGACGCGAGCGACCCCCGCCTCGGGGAGGCGGCGCTCGGCGCGGCAAGGAAATGGGTCTTTTCGCCGGCGCTCGACGACGGGCGCCCGGTCGCGATGTCAATGGACGCCCCGGTGGAGTTCTCGCCCGACACCGCGGGCAGGAAGCCGGGCCTCCTGCCTCCGGCCGACCAGACGCCGCAACCCTCGCCCAAGACGCCCGCCAAGCCTAACGAGACGTACTCCGCGGACTATCCGGACTCGCTCCTCGACCGGAACCTCTCCGGCCTGGTGCGCTTCAAATGCACGATCGCACCGGACGGACGCGCGGTGGCGGTGCGAATCACGGCGGCCTCGCACCCGGATTTTATCCTCCCCGCGCTCAAGTCGCTCGACCGGTGGACCTTCACCCCGGGGATGCAGGGCGAACTGCCCGACGAATCGGAGGTCGAGGGCGACATTACCTTCGACGCCACAGCCAAGGGCCCTGCGGAGGTCCTTGCAGCGAACCACATCACCGCGCCGGACGGGACGCCTCCTGCGGCCCAGCCCGAGCTCCGGGTCGCCGCTGACCCGGTTTGGCCTTATGAACTCCTCGTGGCAGGGGAGGGCGGGTCCGCGGACGTGACCTACATGGTAGGCAGCGACGGCCAGCCAAGCGACGTGCAGGTGCTGTCGTCGACGAAGCCGGAGTACGGCAAGGCGCTCGTCGCCGCGGTCGAGGCGAGCTACTTCGTGAAGGCCATGGACGCCGGACATGCGGTGGCCGTCGCGCTGAGGCAGCACGCGGAGTTCGCGGCGATCGCTCCCGACGCGAGGGACGACGCCGACCCGATGGTCCGGATCCTTTCCGCGGTGCGCGCGAAGCAGGTCTCCGGCTCCCAGGGCCTCGACGAGAAGCTGACCCCCATCTACCGCGTGCCTCCCGCTTACCCCGGCGCCCTTCGCAGGGCCGGCCGGCCCGCGGGAGGCGCGGTGATCGACTTCGTGATCGACCGCGACGGCCGGGCGAGGCTCCCGCAGATCATCTCCGCGACGAGCGAGGAGTTCGGCTGGGCGGCGGCCACGGCGGTCGCCCAGTGGGTGTTCAGGCCGCCGCTTCGAGGCGGCCAGCCTGTCGACATCAAGGTCCGGATCCCCTTTAGTTTCAAGGCCCCGGCCAGCTGAGGGCGGGCGGCGTGGCCTACTTCAGGGCCTGCTCGACGTCGCCGATCAGGTCCGAGGCATCCTCGAGGCCGACGGACATCCTCAGCAGGTCCGGGGGCGTCGAGCTCTCCGGGCCCTCAATGCTCGCCCGGTGCTCGACAAGGCTCTCGACGCCGCCTAGCGAGGTGGCGCGCTTCCAGACGCGAAGCTTCCCGATGAAGGCGAGCGCCCCCGGCGCGCCTCCCTTCACTCGGAGGGAAAGCATGCCTCCGAATCCGCCCTTCATCTGCCTCGCCGCGACGCCGTGGCCGGGAAAGGACGCAAGCCCTGGGTAGAGGACCGCCTCGATTCCCGGGTGCCCGTCGAAATGCGCCGAGATCCGCTCCGCGGCGCGGCACTGCGCCCCGACCCGCACGAAGAGCGTGCGCATCCCGCGCAGGAGCAGCCACGCCTCGAACGGCCCGAGGACGGCGCCGGCCTGGAGCCTGACCGTCCTGATCCTCTGCCAGAAGTCGTCGGCCGCCCTCGTCGTGACCGAGCCCGCGATCACGTCGGAGTGCCCGTTCAGGTATTTGGTCGCCGAATGCATCACGAGGTCCGCGCCCAGCGCCAGGGGCTGCGTCAGGACGGGCGTCGCGAAGGTCGAGTCGACCGCAAGGAGTGCGCCAGCGCGGTGCGCGACCTCGGCCAGCGCCGCGATGTCGGTCACGACCAGGGTCGGGTTTGCCGGCGTCTCGATCCAGATGAGCCTCGTCCTGCCGGGCTGCGCGGCCGCCGCCACGAGGGCGGGCTCCGTCATGTCCACGGACTCCACGCGCAGGCCCCACTCGGTCGCCCAGCCCATCAGCCATCCGCGCAGGGCCCAGTAGATCACCTTCGGGACGAGCACGTGGTCGCCCGGCCGGAGCGCCATGAATATGGCCGTCGCGGCGCTCATCCCGGAGCTGAACACCGCCGTCGCGGCGCCGCCCTCCAGCCTCGTGAGCAGCGCCTCGGGCAGGTCGTAGCCCGGGTTGTCGGCGCGGGAGTAGAGCCGCCCGGAGAGGAGCTTGTTGTCGGGGCCGCGCTCGTAGGTCGTGGCGGGATGGATGGGCGGCGCGACGGCGGCGGTCTCCGGGTCGACGAATCCCAGGGCCTGGGCCGCCGCGGTCGCGGGTCGGATTGAATCGGGCTGCTTCACGGTCTCGATGCAAGCTGGCGGATTTCCTAAAGGCAACCGGGCGAATGCGGTCTCGAGCGCCGGCCTAAACCCTGATGAACGAGCCCACCTGCGGGTCGGACCGCAGGGCGGAGAGCTCGGCAGCCGAGGGCCGCATGGGCTTGTCGCGCTCGCTCCGGACGAGGCAGAGGAATCCAAGCGGCTCGTCCCCGATGGCCCGGAACTGGTGCCAGGTCTGGGGCGGGACGCGGACGAGGTCGTTGGTGCCGAGCCCGTGGACCTCGCCGCCGACGAGGACCCGTCCCCGTCCCCTGATCACCATGACGGAGTGCTCATGGTCGTGCCGCTCGAGCGTCGAGTGGCCCCCGGGGGCGATCTCGAAGTAGCGCAGTTCCGCCCCGAGGCCCCCTTCTGCGCCCAAGAGCACCTGGCGAGTGATCGCCTTGAAATGAGTCCCCCCGTCCTCCTTGTACGCGAGGACCGGGACACCCTCCCAGCGGAAGGGGGCCGTCTGGGCGATATGGGTCTTCGGGCTCATCTTTTATAGGGGAAGGCGTGCACGGCGGCGACGAACGCGCGGCTGCGCGAAAGCAGCGCCTCATCGTCGGGCGAGTCAAGCAGGCTGGCGCCGAGCAGCACCACCGTGTCGGCGCCGTAGAACTCCAGGACCGAGGCCATGGCCTCGAGCTTCATGCCGCCCGCGGGCACGGGAAACGCGGGCGCGACGCCGGGCCCGGGGGCGCGCAGCGCGCCGGCGATGCCCGCGCACACGTCGCGGCCATAGCTGAAGCGGCCGCCGAAGTTCGGATAGATGACGGCGTCCGCCCCGTATAGGGGAAAGAGCTTCCCGAGGAGCGCGGGCGGCGCGATCCGGAGGGAGCCCCCGAAGGCCGGATGGGCAAAGACCGGCATCCCGATCTCTCCAACGATTTCGTTTAGGAACGGCAGCCCGAGGAGCATCGGGGAAATCATGACGGCTTGCGCGCCGAGCTGTTTGGCGCGCCATGCCTGGTGCATCACGGTGCCGGGAGGCCCGATGAGGTTGGGCACGTAGGCCGTCCGCCGGCCCGTGGCCTTTGCAGCCTCCGCCGTCGCGGCGAGGCATGCCTTGACCCGCTCGGCGAACGGGCAGAACGAGTGGTCCGCGAGCCCGTGGTCGTCCTTGATGATGTCAAGCCCGGAGAGGGCGAGCGTCCGGCAGAGCGAGGCGGCCTCGGACACGGTGAGCCCGACCGGCTTCAGGACGGACGCCGTCAGGGCGCGGCCATGGACCCCGGTCAGCCGCCGGATCCCCGCGATCCCGAAGCGCGGCCCTCCGAGCCTCGCCGTGAGCGGGGCCGGCAGCCTCAGGTCCTCCAGCTCGATCTCGGGCTGGAGCGAGCAGTTGCCGAACAGCACGTTGAGCAGCTGGGCCGGGTCGTCCGCAGCGGCGATCGCCGGCTGGGCGAGCGTGACCCTGAAATCGCCGGCTCCCACCTCCTCCATCCCCACGACCCGCCCCACGAGGTGCTCGCGGACAAAGGCCGTCCGGAGCGCCGAGCGCGGCAGCTCGACCGTCTGCTCGAGAAGCAGCGCCTCGACCCGCGACGCGAGGTCCGGGGCGGCGGCGCGCACGCGGTAAACGACCTCTATGGCTTCCGGATCCATCCCCGGTGACGCTTGCACGGCGGGGCCTCCGTCTAAAGCAGAAATGCAGGATGGGCCGAATCTTCCTTTGCTTTGTCCGGGGAAGGTTGTTCCCTCTCCCCGTGTGAGCAAGGACGCAGACCCCCGCCGCTTCGGGTTCGAGACGCGCATGGTCCATGCCGGGCACATCCCGGACGCCGTGACCGGCGCGCGCGCGGTCCCGATCTACCAGACGACCTCCTTCGTGTTCGACGACACGGAGCAGGCCGCGCAGCTCTTCGAGCTGAAGCAGTACGGCAACATCTACTCGAGGATAAGCAACCCGACCACGGCCGTCCTTGAGGAGCGGCTCGCGTCGCTCGAGGGGGCGACCGGCGGCCTCGCCACCGCGAGCGGCATGGCCGCGCAGCTGGTCACCTTCCTGGCCCTCCTCCAGCCCGGCGACGAGATCGTGGCCTCGTCGCAGCTCTACGGCGGCTCCATCACCCAGCTTGTCCACACGCTCAGGAAGTTCTCGATAGGCGTGCGGTTCGTGGATCCGTCGAACCTGGGCGAGTGGGAGGCCGCGATCACGCCGAAGGTGAAGGCGCTCTACGGCGAGACGATCGGCAACCCGAGGGGCGCCGTCCTCGACATCGCCCGCGTGGCAGCGCTCGCCTCGGCGAACGGGATGCCGCTCATCGTCGACAGCACGATGGCGACGCCCGCCCTGTGCAGGCCGATCGAGCACGGGGCGACGATCGTCGTGCACTCGGCCACGAAGTTCATAGGGGGCCACGGCACGGCGCTCGGAGGGGTGCTCCTCGACTCCGGGAAGTTCGATTTCAGCCGGTATCCCTCGATCGCAGCGCCGTCGCCGGCCTACCACGACCTGAGGTTCTACGACACCTTCGGCCACTACGGATTTCTCATGAAGGCGCGTGCCGAGACGCTCCGGGACACGGGCGCCTGCCTCTCCCCCTTCAACGCCTTCCTCCTCATCCAGGGGCTGGAGACGCTGTCCCTGCGCATGGAGCGCCAGTCGGCCTCGGCCTTGCAGGTCGCCCGTTTCCTCGAGGGGCACCCGGCCGTCGCCTGGGTGGCGTACGCGGGCCTGCCGAGCCACCCGGACCATTCGCTGGCGGCCAGGTACCTGCCGAAGGGGGCCGGGGCCGTCTTCTCCTTCGGCCTCAAGGCGGCGTCCGGGGAGGAGGGGCGAGCGGCCGGCAGGAAGTTCATCGAGGCGCTGCAGCTCTTCTCGCACCTGGCGAACATCGGCGACGTCAGGAGCCTCGTCATTCACCCGGCGTCGACCACCCACCAGCAGCTCACCGACGAGGAGCTGGCGAAGGGAGGGGTGAGCCCCGAGCTCATCCGGCTGTCGATAGGCCTGGAAAACGTGGAGGACCTCCTATGGGACCTGGAACAGGCGCTGCCTGCGCCATAACGCTGAACTCGGCGCTCACCCCGGAGCAGCAGAGGATCTACCAGGATCCGCTCGTGATCCAGCGGCTGATTCGCGACACGCGCACGGTCGCCATCGTGGGCCTCTCCAGTGACCCCCAGCGGGCGAGCTGGTTTGTCGCCAGCTACCTGAAGAAGGAGGGCTACAGGATCATTCCGGTGAACCCCAAGGCGGACCGGATCCTCGGGGAGAAAGCCTACCGGGACCTGGCCGCCATCCCGGGGGCGGTTGACATGGTGGACGTGTTCCGCCCGGCCGCTGAGTGCCTCGAGATCGCGCGGCAGGCCGTGGCGATCAAGGCCAAGTCCCTCTGGCTGCAGCTCAAGCTCGTGAACATCGAGGCCGCCGAGTACGCCGCCAAGAGCGGCTTGACCGTGGTCCTCGACCGCTGCGTCAAAATGGAGCACGCGCGCTACTTCGGCCGGCTGCACTGGGCCGGCATGAACACCGAGATAATCTCCGCCCGGAAGGCGCGGCTCGCGTGACACACCCGATCCTCCCCCTTTCAATACCATGAAACACAAGACCGCCCTCCTCGCCGCGTTGCTCCTCGCATTTGCCCTCGACGCCCGTCTGGCCGTGGCCGACGCGCCCGCGCCGGCCTCGGCGACGCTGCAGGGCGACCCCTCGCGCCCCGAGGCCTCGCACTGGCTGCGCAACGAGCTCTATTTCGGGGTCGGCACCTTCGACGCCCCCGACGACGGCGTCGCCGAGATGCGCTGGCACGCCTTCCTTGACCGCGAGGTCACGCCGCGCTTTCCGGACGGGCTGACCGTCCTCGACGCCTACGGGCAGTGGCGCGACCACCCCAAGGACGCGCCCAGCCGACTGCGCTCGAAGGTCCTGCTTATCCTCTGCGAGGACACGGCGGCCAACCGCGCCGCGATCGACGCCATCCGCGCGGCCTTCAAGGCAGAGACCCACGACAAGTCCGTGCTCCTTGCGACGGAACACGTGGACGTCTCGTTCTAGTGCGGCGTCGGCGCCCGGAGCGGATCAAAGCGAGTTCGCTAGTACCCCGAGCCCAGCCTTCGAGATTTTCACGTCGTCCTCCGAGCGGCCGCCGCTGAAGGCCGCGATGAGGATCCCCGCCCTTCCCCTGGCGACCACGCCGCCCTGCCATCCCAGCTCCCCGGTGAACGTGGGGCGAACGCCACTCCCGCTGTCCTTGAGCGTCGAGGCCATCTCGGCCGCCTTTGAGTAGGCGACGCCGAGCAGGTTGCTTCCCTTGTCGTTTCCGGACGGGGGCTTGGTCATGCTCCCAACCACGAGCATCTTCGACGACCAGGAGGTCACGCTGTCGCCTTCCGCGTAGGCCACGACGGCGACCCCGCTCACATGCAGCTCGTTGGCCCGGGCCTTCATGGCGTCCAGGGCCGCGCTCGCGGGCCCGTCGAAGGCGGCCGCTGCGGCTACCGGCGGCCTCTCCTGGGCGGGAAGGCTTGACGTGGCAAGGGCTGCGGCAAGCGCAGGAAGGAGCAGGAGCCGGCCGAGGGTACTCGATCTTGCATTCATGGCGGATATTAGGGGTTACCTGAACTTCGTGACTCTTGCTGGTTTTTCCCGGCCGCCGCAAGGCCGGCGGATGGCCCGCGCCGGCAGGCCGCCACGATCGGGAATTGACACGCCGCGCCGCCGCCCATCGATAGGACCGCGATCCCGGGACTGGGCGGCACTTTGAAGCGTTCCGTTGCCGAACCCTACCTTTTCCCAATGAAACTCGGCCTCGGCCTCTACCGCCACATGCTGACGCGCGAGAACTACCAGTTCGCGCGGCAGGCCGGCGCAACGCACATCGTGGCCCACCTGGTCGACTATTTCCGGGGCTTGCCGAAGGCGCACGACGACCAGCCCACGGGAGACGACCGCGGCTGGGGCCTTGCGGGCGATCCCGACAACCTCTGGAGCCTCGAGGAGATGGTCGCACTACGACGCGACGTGGAGGCCGCCGGCCTCAGGCTTGAGGCCATCGAGAACTTTGACCCCGCGCATTGGCACGACGTGCTGCTCGACGGACCGAAGCGCGCCCGGCACATCGAGAACGTGAAGACAATCCTGCGCCGGATGGGAAAGGCGGGGATCCCCGTCATGGGCTACAATTTCAGCATCGCCGGGGTCGCCGGCCGCACGTCGGGAAACTACGCGCGGGGAGGGGCGCCATCGGTTGGCATGGAGGGTCCCTATGACACGCCCATTTTCAACGGCATGGTGTGGAACATGGTCTATGACCCGAACGCCCCCGCCGGTACCGTGCCGGGCATCACCCACGACGAGCTTTGGCGCCGTCTGGAGAGGTTCCTCGGCGAGGTGCTGCCCGTGGCCGAGGAGGCCGGCGTCAAGCTGGCGGCCCATCCCGACGATCCGCCGACCCCCACGGTCCGGGGCCAGCCGCGCCTCGTCTACCAGCCGCGTTTCTACCAGCGGCTGATCGACCTGAGTCCCAGCCCCTCCAACACCCTTGAGTTCTGCATCGGGTCGCTGGCCGAGATGACCGAGGGGGACCTGTACGAGGCGGTCGACCGCTACAGCAGCCAGCAGCGCCTGGGCTACGTGCATTTCCGGAACGTCGCCGGCAAGGTGCCGACGTACAAGGAGACCTTCATCGACGACGGCGACGTGGACATGCACCGGGTGCTCGCGATCCTGAAGAAAAACCGTTTTGACGGCGTCCTCATTCCCGACCACACGCCGCAGATGGCCTGCGCGGCGCCCTGGCATTCCGGGATGGCGTTTGCAATGGGATACATGAAGTCTGCCATGCAATCGGCGGGCGTCACATGAAGCATCCGGCATTTCCCTCGGCCTTTTCCCTGGAGCGCGAGGTCGCCATGATCACCGGCGGGGGCACGGGGATCGGGCTCGCGATCGCGCGCGCCATGGTTTCCGCCGGCGCCCGCGTGGTCCTGCTCGGCCGGCGCGAGGCCGAGCTTGCGGCGGCATGCGGGGAATTGGGGCCGCGCTCGAGCTACGTCGTCCACGACGTGACGCAGCTCGACAGGGCCGACGCCCTCATCAAGCGCGTGACCTCTGAGGCCGGCCCGGTGACCTGCCTCGTCAACAATGCGGGAATCCACGTGAAGAAGCCCGCGGTGGACACGACGCCAGAGGAGTTTGAGCTCGTCATGCGGACGCACGTGTTCGGCGCGCACGCTCTGACCCGCGCCGTCGCGCCCGGCATGATCGCGCGCAAGGGCGGAAGCATCCTCTTCACGGCCTCGATGGCGTCGCTATTCGGCATCCCGCTCATCATAGCCTACACGGCCGCCAAGTCGGCCATCGGCGGGATGGTGAAGGCCTATTCCACCGAGTTTTCGCCCCACGGCGTCCGGGTGAACGCGGTTGCGCCGGGTTGGATCGAGACCGAGATGTCCCGCAAGGCGCTCGCTGGCGACCCGGCGCGCCGCGACAGGATCCTCGGGCGCACCCCCATGGGGAGGCTCGGCAAGCCCGAGGACATCGGCTGGGCGGCGGTTTACCTCACTTCGCCCGCCGCGGATTTCGTCACCGGCGTCATGCTGCCGGTCGACGGCGGAATCAGCATCGGATTCTAGGTTGCTTCGAATCGGAGGCGCCGGAGATCATTTGCCGCTCGGCGTGCCGGGGAAGTAGTGGAGCTGGGAGGCCTTGTAGTAATCGAGCGTGTGCTCGGCCTTCTCGACCCCCGCGGGGATCGGCCGGCCGGAGAACTGCTGGAAATAAAGCACGCACGCGTCGCGCCATGTGCAGGCGTCCCTCTCCTGCTGCGCAAGCAGGGAGCGCACGTGCCCGAAGCGCTCCGGATCGACCAGCCCGGCGAGCGAATCCCAGTCGCGCTGGAGCTGGCGCGCGCCGTCGACGCCCCGCTGGTAACGGAGGCACAACTCACCCCAGAGGGTCCGGCCCGACGCCATCCTGTGGTCCCACGGAAGGTGGTGGAACCAGAGGATCAAGTTCTCGGGGCAGGTCGCCGGGTCGCCCCAGGCCCGTGCGATGTCCGGGGCGTACCGCGCGAGCGCGTTCGTTCCGGTCGATGTCCGGTCGGCCCCGAGGCCCGCGGCGTCTGCTCGGTGGTAGTAGGCTGGGGTCCAGTCCGGCCGGCCGGCCTGCGCCCAGGGGCCGGGGCCGTAGTGGTGGTCGGTGGCCATGATGTGGTGGAGCCCGAGGGGCATCGAGTAGTCGACGACCGTCTCCCGTGACGACGCCAGCATCCTGCCGATGGCCTCGACGACCCGCGGGTCGCTCGAGAACGTCATCCGCGTCCATTCGCCGGCGATGTCCGAGGCGTCGAGCGTGTGGTCCCAGGCGAGGCGGCCGAAGGCGTACCAGTTGGCGGCCGCCAGCGGGTGGCCGGTCCAGTCGCGGTCGGTCCCGGTGTTGGCGACGCCCGCGATGACGGAGAGGCCGCCGCCGCGCAGGCTCCCGTCGACCACGCGGGCGACCGTCGAGCCCGGGCCGGCCGAAAGCGTGTCCGAGCGCAGGGCCTCCTGGAAAAGGGGCCCCAGGTAGGCGAGCTGGATGGAGGCCCCGAGGTATTCCTGGGTGATCTGCAGCTCGAGCGCGAGTTGGGTGCGGGGCATGGCGCCAAAGAGGGGGTGGAAGGGCTCGCGCGGCTGGAAATCCAGGGGGCCGTTCTTTATCTGCAGCACCACGTTGGGGCGGAACATTCCGTCGAGCGGCTTGAACTCGTCGTAGGCCTGGTTCACGCGGTCGACCTCCGGGTGCAGCCCGTAGACGAACGCCCGCCACATCACGATGCCACCGTGCGGAAGGACGGCGTCCGCGATCATGTTGGCGCCCTCAGCCTGGGTGCGGCCGTAGTCCTGGGGGCCCGGCTGCCCCTCGGAGTTCGCCTTCACGAGGAAGCCGCCGAAGTCGGGGACATAGCTGTAGATCTCATCCGCCTTGGCCCGCCACCAGGCTGCGACCGCGGGGTCAAGCGGGTCGGCGGTCTTGAGGCCGCCAAGCTCGATCGGGGCGCTGAAGCGGGCGGAAAGGTAGACGCGCATGGCGTAGGGGCGCAGCTCGCCCGCGATCGCCGCGACCTTCTCCAGGTAGGGCGGCGTCAGGACGAGCGCGTCCGCGTTCACGTTGTTGAGCACGGCGCCGTTTATCCCGACGGACGCGCATGCGCGGGCGTAGTCGCGGTAGCGGGGCGAGAGGTATCCCGGTAGGAGGTACCATTCCCAAAGCGACGAGCCGGCATAGCCGCGCTCCACGGTGCGGTTGAGGTTGTCCCAGTGGTCCAGGATGCGGCGGCCAATCCGCGGGGAACTCGACGTGGCGAGGCCGGAAACCGGGACGCGGGTCTGCAGGCGCCTCAGAAGGGCGAACGCGCCGTAAAGCGCTCCGGTCTCGCTGCCAGCTGAGATTACGATCGTGTCGTCGCCGCGCCTCGCTATCGCATAGCCCTCGCCGCCCGTCGCGGGGCGGGGCGCCCGGGATCTCAACAATGGGACGGAGACGGTTGAGCCCAGGAGGCCGCCCAGCCCGCGGGAAAGCTCGTCCTGCGCGGCCGCGAGCGTGGGCGAGTGGCCGACGGAAGGGGTCTCGAGGACCACGGTCCCGGTGGCCGCCGCATAGGCGGCCCGAAGGGCCCCGTCGTCTATCCGGTCGTAGCGCAGCCAGAGCCGGTAGCCGTCCTCCGCGCGGGCGCACGAGGCCGCCAGCGCAGCCACCAGCACAAGGCCGATGGTGCGGCCCCGGCCGGCTGGGCGACGCGACGGGTGGGTTGGGGCATTCACCATCGATCTCAATGGCCCGGCTTGGGCATGTAGGCCTTGAAGCGGCCTCCGGTTTCAAGGAGGGCGAGCATGTAGAGGAGGCCATTGTAATACCGGTATTGCCCCGACGGCACCTCCATATTCCACAGCCTCTCGACGAAGGGCCGCGCCAGGCCCGGGTCCGCCGCCAGCCCCGCCGTCGCGGCCATGGCCACGAGGCCTGGCGAATCCGGCTGGTCGCCGATGGGAGTGCCGTCGAGCTTGTACCTGTCGTGGCCCAGCCGGCCGTCCGCGGAAAAAAAGCGGAGCACCCGGTTGCTCTGCTCCACCTCCGCCCCGTCGGCGGCGAACCAGGAGTAGTCCAGCGCGGGGTTTGAAAGCGTCCGCCACGCGTCGTAGCGGAAGTCCTCGTGGCCCCTGCGCACGCGGGGCCGCCCGTCGAATTCGCAGTAGTCCGGCATGAGGCCGGTGGAGGGGTTCGCGGCCTGCCGGAAGAGGGCGCGGCTCCTGGCCGCCGCGGCGGCCATGAAGGCGCGGTCGCCCGGGTCCGCCGCCCAGCGTGCCCAAAGCTCGTAGAACGCGGGGAGGTGGTAGGAGGGGTCCGAGAAATGCGCCCCGTCCCCGTGCGGCACGAAGACGACCTCCTTCGCGGCGCGGTCGAACATGTCGGTGGCGTCACCATGCCCGGGCTCCTCGGCCTTGTGCAGCATCGCGCGCAGGAGGGCCTGCGCCTCGCCCTCGTAGTCGAGGATGCCCCCGCCGCTGCCCCAGCGGTGCGAGGCGAAGAAAAGCGCGGTCGTGAACCATTCCTCCCCGTCCGGCGCGGGGCCCGGATCCAGCTCTTTGCCCCCGAAGTCGCCGTGCCAGGCAAAGAAGCCCCGCATGGGTCCCTCCGCGTGGTACAGGTTCGCCTTCGCCCACCTCCAGATCGCGTTGAACTCGGCCTGCCGGTCCATCTGCACGCAGATCATCATCCCGTAGGAGAGGCCCTCGGTGCGGACGTCGTTGTTCGCGATGTCCGGGACGTAGGCCATGGCGCCGGCTACGGGATAGTACAGGCTCTGCGTTCCCGGGTCGCCATGGAAGAGCTGCCTCCACGCGCCGTCGATCTTGGCGCCCACCTCTGCGTCCCCCCTCCCGAGCAGCTCGACGAAGAGGTTGCGGTAGGGGGCGCCCGGCCCCGGCTGGGCGCCCCCGCAACGGCAGGCGGCCGCCAGCCCGAGAAGGAGCGTTAGGACGCGAGTCGCGCGCATGTCGGGTCTGGGAAGGGCGCCCAGCACCTCAGGCGCCCGCGAATCCCCTCCTGCGCTCGGCGAGCTCGTCGGCGATCTGGTGCGTCATGGCCTTGTTGATCTTGTAGGCGAGGACGAGCCCGGTGCAGACGACGAAGAGGATACCGACGTAGACGCTTGAGCACATGCGGATGCCCTCGACCGTGCGGGGCGTCTGGGGCTGGTTCGCGGCATATCCGTACATGCTCATGAGCCAGAGGAAGGAGGCCGAGCCGATGCTGAGACCCGCCTTGAGGGCGAAGCCTATCGTGGCGAAGACGATCCCGGTCGCGCGACGGTTGTTCTTCCATTCGGAGTAGTCCGCCACGTCGGCGAACATCGCCCAGCAGAGCGGGATCGTGGGGGCGTAGCATATCGACCAGAGCACCGAGAGGGCGATCATGGCGCCGATGTCCGACGGGCCGGGCAGGTAGAACGCCGCCGAGGCAACGGCCGTGAGGGCGAAGCCGGCGACGGCCACGGCCTTCTTGCCCAACTTCCTGGACAGGGACGGGGAGAGCAGGATCACGATGATGATGACCGCCGTGCCGATCATGTTAATGATGCTGTTGGCCACGTCGGCGACGTTGGAGCCGGCCAGGTTCGGCCTGTCCGCGTGCACGATGTAGCCCAGCCACTCGAGGATGCCGCCGGGCGCCGCGGCGCCCGGGGCGAGGGGGGGCGCGGTCAGGTGCAGCGACTGCAGCCAGTCGAACATGGCCCCCTTGTCGGCATAGGAATGGAAGTAGTTGTACATCGCGCCGCCGCGCATCGCGATAATCCCGAACTGGACCAGCGTCAGCAGGAACATCGCGATCCACGGGCCGTTTCCGAGGAGGTCCCCGAAGTCCTGCCTGGGCGTGGACTTCTGCCTCGGCTCGGGATGGATGCGCTCCCGGGTCGTGAGGAACGTGATGAGGAAGAGGACGAGGCAGAGCAGGGCCCAGAGGCCCATCGTCATGGCCCATCCGCGCTGCTTGTCGTGGCCGGCGCCCGCGAACTTGGCCACGAGCGGCAGCGTGAAGCCCCCCACGATGAACTGCGCGATGTTCACCGCGACGAAGCGGAACGAGTTGAGGGACGCCCGCTCATGGACGTCCCCGGTCATGACCCCGCCGAGCGCCGAGTAGGGCATGTTGTTCATCGAGTAGAGCGTCATCAGGAGGACGTTGGTGACGAGGGCGTAGGCGATCAGGCTCGTGCCGGTCCAGCCGGACGGCGTCCGGTAGGCCAGGTACATGATGACCGCCCACGGCAGCGCGGTGAAGAGGACCCACGGGCGGAACCGCCCCCACCTCGTGTGGGTCCGGTCGGCCAGGACGCCCATCAGCGGGTCGAAGAACGCGTCCCAGAGGCGCGCTATGAGGATGATCGTCCCCGCGGTGGCCGCGGCCAGGCCGAACACGTCGGTGTAGAAGTTCGACTGGAAAAGCACCATCGTCATGAAGACGAAGTTGGCCGCCGCATCGCCGCAGCTGTAGCCGACTTTCTCGCCGAAGGACAGTTTCTGCGCGTTGTTGCTCATAGGGTGGGGGGTGGCAGGCGCGGGCTAGACTAGGTCGATCTCGGCGGCGGCCGGGCGGGGCGCGCCGAGCGCCTGGGCGCGGGCCCCGGGGGACGCGGACCCGACGAGAACCCCGTAGCGGCCCGGATGGTGGACCCTCCGGCCCGCCGCGTCGAACTGGGCGAAGGCGTCCGCCGGGATCCGGAATTCAACCTTGGCGAAGCCCCCGGCGGGAACATGGACCTTCTGGAAGCCGACCAGCGTCGCCAGCGGGGCGTCCGGCCAGTCCCGCGGGGGCTGGATATAGCACTGCGCGGTTTCCATGACGTCCCGGCCCCCGGTGTTCCTGACGACCGTCCGCAGCGTCACCTGGCCGCCGGAGGCGAGCGCGTTGGCGTCCAGCTCAAGTGCCCCGTACTCGGGTTTCCCGTAGCCGAGGCCGAACCCGAAGGGATAGAGCGGCTCGAGCGTCGAGAATCGGTAGGTGCGCCCGCGCATGGCGTAGTCGTTGAACGCCGGGAGGTCGCCGGTGCGGTGGGGGACCGTCACGGGCATCCTGCCCGAGGGCGCGCGGGCCCCGAAGAGGACGTCGGCCAGGGCGCGGCCGCCTTCGCAGCCGGGGTACCAGACCTGGAGCACGGCGTCGGCAAGCTCCTGGGCCTCGGGGACGGCGATCGCGCTGCCCCCGGTGAGCACGACAACGAGCTTCCTCGCGTGCTTGCGCAGCTCGACCAGGAATTCGCGCTGGACCGCCGGCAGCTCGATTGCGTCGCGGTCGCCGTCGGTGGGCGACGCGACGGCGTCCCCCTCCTCGCCCTCGAGCGAGGGATCGAGTCCCAGCACCGCGATCGTGACCTCGTTCTCGGCGGCCGTGCCGAAGGTGTAGTTGACGCCTGGCGCCTGCGCCCCGAGGAGCGGGCAGCCGGTCCTGTAGACGATCCGGCAGCCCTCGGCGACCGCCTCGGTGACGCCCTCGAGGAGCGTGATCAGGCGGGCGGAGATCCCGAAGTAGTCCCCGAGGAGCGCGCATGTGTTTGCGGCGGTGGGGCCCGTGACAAGGATGCTTTCATGGTCCTTCCGAAGCGGGAGGATGCCGTTGTTCTTGAGAAGGACGATGGATTCTACCGCGGCCTCGCGGGCCACCGCGCGGTGGGCGTCGCAGTCGATGACCGAGACCGGGGTCCCCGACCACGGCACGCGCTCCTGCGGGTCCAGGAGCCCGAGCTTGATCTTGGTCGCCAGCAGCCTGCGCACGGAGGCGTCGATGTCGGCCTCGGCGATGAGGCCCTCCTTCACGGCAGCCATGAGGTAATTGTAGGTCCCGCCGCAGTTCAGGTCGCACGAGTTGCGGACCGCGAGCGCGGCCGACTCGGCCTCGCTGCTGGTCACCTTGTGGTGGGCGTGGATGTCGTCGAGAGCGCCGCAGTCGCTCACGACGTGGCCCTTGAAGCCCCAGCGCCCGCGAAGGACGTCCATGAGCAGGAACGCGCTCGCGCAGCAGGGCTCGCCGAGCGTTCGGTTGTAGGCCCCCATGACGGCCTCCACGCCCCCGCGCACGAGCTTCTCGAAGGCCGGGAGGTAGGTCTCGAAGAGGTCCTTGCGCGACGGCCTCGCGTCAAAGCCGTGGCGCTCCCTCTCGGGCCCGCTGTGGACCGCGTAGTGCTTGGCGCAGCCGGCGGCCTTCATGTAGCGCGCGTCGTCCCCCTGGAGCCCGCGCACCATGGCCAGGCCGAGTTCGCCCATCAGGTAGGGGTCCTCCCCGAACGTCTCCTGGCCGCGGCCCCACCTGGGATCGCGGAAAATGTTTATGTTCGGCGTCCAGAACGTGAGCCCCTGGTACTGGCCCCGGCGGCCCGCGGCCACGGCCGCGTGGTGCTTGGCCCGCGCCTCGTCGGAGATGATCCCCGCGACCCGCTGGACCAGGGCGCGGTTCCACGTGGCTCCGAGGCCGATCACCTGCGGGAACACCGTCGCCCGGCCGTTGCGGCCGACCCCGTGGCATGCCTCGTTCCACCAGTTGTAGGCGGGCACGCCGAGGCGGTCGACGGCCCTGCTCTCATGGAGCATCTGGCCGACCTTCTCCTCGAGGGTGAGCCGCCCGAGCAGGTCCTCTATGCGCCGCCCTGCGGGAAGGTCTGGATCCAGAAAGGGGTATTTGGCCGCCACGGGGTGTGATGGAGGGGGATGGGCTTCCCGGTCCGTCCAGGCGCGCTCGCTGGCCGAGGGTCGCCGGGCGTCCGGGGCTGGGACGCTCGCAAGGCGGCCCGGGCGTGGCAACGGGAAACCTTCAGCCGTCAGTCAGGGACGGGATATGACCTGGGTTATACCCGGCCAGTCGTCGGTCCGGAACGGGATTGCGGGCAGCCCGGCCCCATTGTACAGCGTCGCCGCCGGGTTGGACTGCCAGGCGTACCGGGCCGCCTTCGGGTCCGGCACCATCGGCGACGAGACCACGACGTCGCTTCCCTCGATCCTGGCGTCCGCCCAGAACCATTTGCGGTCCGCGCCGGCCACGGAGAATTCCCCCGGCTTGCCGCCCCTGGCCGACAGGCCCCCGTCGGTGCCGATGAAATGGAGCCTCATCGCCCCTGGCGTCGCCTCCGCGGACGCGAACGTCGGCCCCGCGGAAACGACCTTCTCGGCATAGGTGCCGGCCAGGGCGCACAGGGCCAGCCGCTCGCCGACGACCCTCTTGTCCTTCGGATGGATGTTGTCGGGATCGCCGGTGTCGATCGCCACCGCGAGACCGGAGTTGGCGACGGAGCGGGCTGTCATCGCCTGGGCCTCGCGCAGTTCGGCCCAGCTGTCGTCGCCGGGGGCGTCGCGCCGGTGCATGAACGCGGGCAGGCTGACGATGTAGAAGGGGAAGTCCCCCTGGCCGAACACCCTGCGCCAGTCGCCGATCATGGCCGGAAGGAGGGCCCGGTATTGGTGCGCCCGCTCCGCGTTGGCCTCCCCCTGGTACCAGATCGCTCCCGTGATCGCGAGCGGGGCCACCGGCTCAATCATGCCCTGGAAGAGCACCGAGGGCATGGTGGGGTAGTTCTCGAAGCCGAGGGGCATGGCGTGCGGGGGGCGCGCGTCGACGCCCACGGCCCCCTTCCATTGGCCCGCGAGGGGAATCACCGTCTTGTCGCCAAGCTCGAGGCGCATTGCCTCCGGCTTCGCCAGGAAGCCGCCGTCGGTCTTCACCTTGAAGACCCGGATCGTCAGCAGGTTCCGGCCCGGTTTCAGGAGCCCGTCCCCGATTCCGTAGACACGCGGGTTCTCGACCCACGAGCTGGCGCCGACCCATTTCCCGTTGATGTAGGTCGTGTCCATCTTCTCGATCACGCCGAGGAAGATCGTGGCCTTTCCCTGGGGAAGCGGATCCGGCAAAGTGAATTCCCTCCTGAACCAGGCGACGGCCGGGGTGTCGGCGACCCCCAGCTCGCGGAAGCCGCCCGGCACCGGGACCGTTATCCAGCCCGAATCGTCGAAGGCCGGCGCGGCCCATGCGTCGCCCCTCGATCCCAGGTCATACTGGTCGTACCAGTGCATGATGTAGTTCCCGTATTCGGGGCCGCCGAGCCCCCTCAGCCGCTCCATCTCCTTCATCGCCCCGGAGAAGTCCTTCATCCCTGCAAGGGTCACGGGGCTCATCCAGGTCTCGGCGGGGGTTCCCCCCACGCAGTCCTGGATGAGGCCGATCGGAACATGCAGCCGCTCCTGCAGGGACCTCCCAAAGTAATACGCCACGGCCGAGAACCCGCCAAATCCCCCTTCGCCGGCCGTCGCGCTCGTGCAGACCTGCCACTTTCCCTGCGGGGCGCCCGTCCGCGAATACGACACGTGCTGCTCAACCCGGTAGAGGCGCATCTCGGGGTGGTTCGCCGCCGCGACCTCGTCGGCGCCGTCCCGGGCAAGGGCGAGGCCGAGTGCCATGTTGGACTGGCCCCCGCAGAGCCACACGTCCCCAACGAGGACCTCCTTGATCTCGACCGTCTGGGGCCCGCTCACGCGGATCGTGTACGGCCCGCCGGCGGCCGGCGGCTGGAACTGCGCCTCCCAGCGCCCATCCGCTCCGGCGACCGCCGTGGAGGCCGCGCCGGCGATTTCGACGCGCACGGCCTGCGCAGGCTCGGTCCAGCCCCAGATGCGGTTCGGCCTGCCGCGCTGGAGCACCATGTCGTCGCCAAACATGGGGCTGACGAACGGCAAGCTCGCCGGGCCGGTCCCGGCGGCCGTGGGATCGGCCGCAAGCGCCGCCGCGGCCGCAAGGGCCGAGAACAGGGGTAGGCGCAGAAATTCAAGCCGCATGGCTCTCTTTTTGGGGTTGGGTTCCAGGGATTCCGGGCGCGCCGGGGACGCCGCACTTGCCCATCCAATGATTCAAATACCCCGCGCACACCAGAAAAAGAACTCCGGGCCGCGCGCCGGGCGCCGGCCCCCTTTTTCGGCCAATCGCCCATCCGCGCCTTCGCGGATCATACCGGTTTATCAGACAAACACCTACATACGCGGCCCGGAAATTGCTTTACACTCCCGCAATGAGGAGACCATTCGGGGTCGTTTCGGGTCCCCTGGCGATCTTTGTCGCATCCGCGATCGCCGCCGGCGGCATCTTCGCCTCCGATGGAGCCCGGACCCCGGATCCCGTCGCGCCTGAAAGCAGTCCCTTCGCCGAGCTGTGCAGGGACGCCGAGCAGGGGAACGCCAAGGCCCAATACGTGCTCGGATGCTGCTACAACGGCGACCACGGGATCCGCAAGGACCAGGCAAAGGCGGCGCTATGGTGGGGAAAGGCCGCGGCCCAGGGCGTCGCCGACGCCCAGTATTTCATCGGCCTGTGCTATTATGTCGGGGACGGCGTCCCAAAGGACACCGCCGTGGCCACGACGTGGTGGAGGAAGGCCGCCGAGCAGGACCACGCGGACGCGCAGTACTTCCTCGGGCTCAGCTACAACACGGGCACGGGCGTGCCGAAGAGCGTGCAGCAGGCGATCTACTGGCTGAAGAAATCCGCGGGCCTCGGCAACAAGGAGGCTCTGGAGCTGCTCCGGCAGTTCGGGCCGTCGCCTGGCTGAGAAGGGGAACACCCCATTGGGCGCGCGCGGCATAGGGAGTATGCTGCGGGCCATGAAAAACGAACCATCATTCGAGCAGAAGTCGGGCACACAGGACAAGATCGAGGGCACAAGCCGGAATCTTGTCGGCAAGGTCAAGGAAGCAACCGGCAAGGCCGTCGGAAACCCGGGCCTCGAGGCCCGGGGCGACGTGGACCAGATCGTCGGCCACGCCCAGAAGAAGATAGGCGAGATCAAGAGGGCGCTGGGCAACTAGCGCCGGCTTCTTGGCGTCCGGATCGTCGCCTCCGCGCGCCAACCGCGGCAGGGTGGGGCGGCGGCACTCCCGCCTTCATAGGACATCGGCGCTCCCTTCGCCGGGGCTGCCTTGCGGCTTTTTTAATTTGCGGCTCCGGGCGCCCCGTCGTGGTCATCGCCGTCAAGGGATCAATCGCCAGTCACGGGCTCCGTTCTAGGCTCCAGGATTGTCGCCAACCGAAACGACCTCGAGCGCCGTCACCATCCGGGCCCATCGGGCGGGGCGCTTGTCGCCGGGAACGACGATCCGAAGCGGTCCTTGGCCCTCGAAGAGTGGATGGTCGTCCTGACGGTCGACAAGAAGGATGGTCCTGCTGTTAAAGGCGTCGTCGAATTCGGCGAGGGTAAAGGCGATATCGTAGTGGTCGCTGCAGTGGACCAAGACGACGAGCCGGAGGCTTTTGCCCCGGAGCTTCTCGCCAAAAACGACACCATCCTTCTCCAGAAGATCCCGAACCGGAACGCCCGAGTAGACGTGGTCCATCTTCTCATGAAAGTCGTAGGCCTTCACGTCCTGATGCGGCTGGGCCGCCAAGTCCGCACTTTGGAATGCGATCGTCTTTCCCGCGTAGCTTACGGTCAGCGCAGGCTCCGCGGCGCTTGATGCAACGGCGGTCAGCAATCCGCAGGCGAGGGCGGCCAAACTGTTCCGTGCAAGCAATGGGAATCGGCGCATTCCGGCAGAAAGCCAGCGTCCCGCTGCGCAGGCGAGCCGTTTTTGGGCGCCATATGAGCGACCAAGCCCCATCTGCGCCAGACCCTGTCTTGAACAACGGTGCGTTGCCGGTCCCGCCACTCAATGCCGATTCATTTGGATCCAAGCCGGCTCAGGTCCGCTTTGCATCTGCCAATGACCCGATAAAGGCGGTTGACGGCAGCCATCTCGGACTTGGTCAACCGCCTTTTTGGCACTGAGCGGTCGGTGTAGAAGATCTTGGTCATCGAGTTGAACTCGAGGCCCGTCCCGGGGAAGGCGATATCGGGACGCAGTTTCGACGCCACATATTCGTACTGGGAATACTGCAGTTCCTGCGACTTTGTTATGTCGACCTTATCATAGTCGGGAACAGTGGCGCCCGGATGAAACCAAGTGTCTCCCCACCAGGTGATGTTCATGCCGTCCTTTATCGGGACGAAAAATGCCGGCCGGTTGATGACTTGCTTAACCTGCTCGATGGCACGGTTCATCTCGGCCTGGTCCGCCGCGATCTGCTCGGCGACCGTGGGCGCCTTCCCATGGGCGGTTGCCGGCGCAGCGGTGGGCGCACTCGCAAGCTCATCGCCGTCGGTGCCCGGGAAGCTCCCCACTTCGGAGGGTCCGAGCTTCCGCAGTTCCACTCCGCGGTACTGCACCATAGCGTCGGCGCTGTCGCTGAATGCGCCGAGCCCGACAAGGTATGTCTCCGGGACCAGTTGTATTGCGAAGGGAATCTCGGCCGCGTTGAAGATCCGCTCGCCGTTGACGGACGCCGTCACTGTCCCGTCGTTGAGCACGAGGTCGAACGAGTTTGACTTGTCATTGAGCGCCACGTGCTGGGTCATTTCCTCCGTCGTCCACGCGTGACTGAAGGTAACGACGTCTCCCTCCCGGTCATGCCGCTTCATGCGGAAGCCGAACCATTCGTAGCCCTCGATTTTGGGCAGGCCGATCACTATTCCCGCCTGAAAGTTGGTGTTGGATGAACGGACCACGTCAAAACGCCCGCGAATCTCGAAATTCCCGCCGATCGTCATCTTCGATATGAACATGTGTCCCTTGGGTCCGTACTCCACGTCCAGGGACCCGTCAGCGGCCTTGCGGGCGTCGCCGAAGCTGAACACCCAGTTGGAGTCCTCTCCGCTGGTCGGCATGAAGCTGACCCACTTGCCCTCCATGAGGTGCTGCTCATCCGTCAGCCGCGACAGCCGGAGCCGTATGAAATTCCCGGTGCGCTCGTCGGCGGTGTGCCTCGCGTCGAGATCGGAGAACAGCCTGAGGGCGCGGGCCCGGTCACCGGACTCGCGGGCTGCCTCCGCGGCGGCGACTTCCGGACCAAGGGGGCCCGTTCGCGCCGCGACCTCCAGTGGCATCGGGGACAGGTCGACGCCCCAGCCGGTCAACGTCGTCAGGGGCAGCTTCCAGTCGAGGGCCTCCAGCTGCTTTCGGGCGACGTCGTAATGGCCGGCGAGATAGGCGACGGCCGCAAAGTTCGTACGCCAGCCGCGGCGGCTGACTGCCTGGGTCGGCTCCGCGACATAGCCCTCGTACATCTTCTGAATGTTGGGCCAGATGTCCGGGCGCCCGAAGATTCGCTGGGCCGAGGGCGTCTCCCTCAATGCTTCGGCATCCAGCACGCAGTCAAAGTACTTGCGCGGAACGTCAGTGTCGAACCGCCCCGTGTTGAGGGCCAGTTTCCCCAGTTCCAGTTCCGCCAAGGCACTGCCATACCAGCGCGGTTGCAGAGCATTGCGCATGTTGTCCCAGGCGGCGCTATAATCGATCTGGGCGGCGATGGCCCTGTCGAACCACTTCCGCGACTCTTCAATGCCGGTGCCTCCCATTGAGTCGTAGATCATGAGGCTGGGCGCCATGGGGAAATCGGGATGGAGTTTCCAGGCCTCGGTCAGACGCTCGGCACCCTCTCCCAGTAGCCTCTTGAAATTGGCGCGCTGCTCTGGGCTGACGGTATTTGAGCTGCCGTCACCGCGGGCGTTCCAGGCGTCGACAATTTGGCGCTCGCCGTCGAGGACGAGCGCCAGCCAGCGGTAGGCCGGCCCCGCCTGATTGGCGATTTTGCAGACCGCGGCGGTGTTGTTGCTGAAGAAATCGTTGCCCCACGAGTCGACGAGCAGCGATGCGATGTCCTGCTGGTCGCCCGGCTGAAAGCTCCCGTCCGCAAAGCACTTGGAGAGGCGCGCCAGGGCCGAGACGTTGAGCTCTCCCTCCTGGTCATAGCCGTCCTTCGACTCCTTCATAAGGCTGACGTCCGCTATGAACGCCGGGTAGGCGCGGTGGCCAGTGCCGGGAAAAAGGGCCAGCGCCCGCTTGTCGATGTCCATGCGGTCATACCAGTTCAGCGTATACGCCGCCGCGAGGGAGAGGACCAGGGGATCGGTGCAGCTGGGATCGTGGGCCAGGCGCTGGGCCTCCGCGTCAAGGTAGGCTTTGCGTGATCCGTCGGGGTCGTCCTCGCCCCGGTCGATGTAGGCGCGGATGAATTTCACAGTCGGGGCATCGGGGACCTTGTCGTGAACGCCGCGCTGCAGGTACCCCTCGAGCAGCTGCCGCGACTCGAACGCGCTGTATCGCGCCGCTACGTCCCGAACCGTCAGCGTCTTTGTCACCGGGAGCGGCCTCGACGCGACCTTGATCCCGACCGCGGACTCGGGCGCGGGCGATTCGGAAGACCTGCGGACAAGATAGGCGCCTGCGGCGAGGAGGACACAGGCACCAACAGCAATCGCGAGGAACTTGACCGCATTCGCCGACGGCTTTTGCAAGGCTGGGCCGACCACGGGCGGCGCCCCGTCTGGGTCCGGCTGCCTCACGACCTCTCCGATCGGCTGCCAATCGGAGTCTTTTCCACCCCCGCGAACGCGGCCGCGGTCGATTCCACTGAATCCAAGCGGCGTCGCGGATCGTCAAGGGTCCTAGTCCCAAGGCCTGAATCCTTACGACGGATTCTGAATTTGGCAGGCCTCACGACCGTTCGACATTCCTCAAAGGATGGGGTTCCCCAGACTTCGGGCGGCGTCAGCGATGTTCCGCAGGCAATTACGGCGGGACCGACAACATCGCTAAACGCCGGGAACGCCGAACGAACCCCTCGTAGACCTGGTTGGCGCCCGGAAGACTTCTTTAAGCCGCCGGACGCCTCCTCAGCGGTACTCCTCGTCGGTGTTGGCGTTGATGATCTTGAAGTTCTCGATGTGGTAGTTCAGGTCCGCGCGGAACGCCAACTGCACCCGGAAGCTCTTATCCAAAATCAACGGAGCATCGCGAGCGTTCCTTAAAGCTTGGACGATAGTTGGGCATCCTTTGCTGGGTGATCGATGCCTTGATTGCTACTGGCCCGATTCTGCCAATGTACTTATGGCCTGCGCATGCAGCCTGGGAAAATGCAAAAATCATCAGTTCTTCCGCCAGACTTCAAAGTCATAGCCCCATTCCAGCCTTCCCGGGACGACGTCTTTATAGTTTCCCATCGCTGTCCATTCGCCCGGGCGAAGAACATTCATCGGCTTTTTTATCTGGAAGCGATCGATAATCACCAAGTCACCCTTCACGAGCTTCCTATAGACAAATGTCTCATATAGGATGCGCCGCTCACTGGACGAACTATTGGGCAGCGTATTCATTGCAAAGCGGTTTGGTTCGAGAATTGCGTCCTCCCAGAGAGCCTCGGGAATCAGAATGCGGCCCTTCTTCGGAAGACTCTGGGCAATTTGCGCCAACTCACCCCTGATATAAGGCATTCCGTCCCGCAGATACTTAAATGTGCGCGTTGCCCAGAAAAGGCCGTGTCCGGCGACGAAAAGGCACGTCAGATATTGGATCCAGCGTCTGACTCTAACAGAGGATGCGGTTTGATGGATCCGAAACAATAATAGGGTCGAGAGGACGATCGCCGCGGGTAGATACAGTGCGAGGTAAAATAGGTTATGAAAATTTTGATGCGCTACCAAGCCCGAGATCAGGATAACAGAAGCCCAAAAACCCCCAGGAGCCGCCTTTTGACGGCCTCTTGCCCACAGAAAAAGCGTGGAAACGGAAACAAACAACCCGATTACCCACAGAAGGTGCCCAGTAAGTGTCGGAAAATAGAAGTGCTGGAGCGCCTGCCAGAACGTCCGGCCGAACGAATAAGCAACTTTGTTAGAGACCGCATGGTCAAGGAACTGTGTCCAAGCCTCTGGTTGCAGGTAGAACCAAAGAAAAAGAGCCAGACCACCACCACCATATCCCAAAATGGAAGTCAGGAGTACCGTCCGTCCATTTCTCTCGCTCGCCCAATACTGCCAACAAAGAAGCAGGCAAATACATGCACCAACCGCAAGGGTCACTGGGTGGAGCAAGGGAAGCATGAAAAAGGTGCCAGCAAGACACACTAGTCGAATGCGGCCATGAAATGGACGGATGTCAGACAGGGCCATCCAAACAAGAACCAACGCAAGGGCGCCGACAATTTCGGGTCTCTGGGCCTGGGCGTCCTCGAATAAAGTATGATCAACAAGGATCATTACCCCGGCGACGATCGCCCAGAAGCCCTCCCTAGTAAGCTGGTAGGCCGACCAGCCGACAAGAATTGCGAGGGCAAACCACAGAATAATAAACATCAGAACTGCGACATAGGGCCGAAACGTGACGATCGAGAAAACGCAGCTATACAACAAAGGCGCGCCTGGAAAATGTAATCCCCATCCCTGATCGCTCCCAAGAAATCCCTCTAGGAGCGGAGTCCTGAGGTGAAACAACGATGAACAAGAAGCAGCCGGCGCCAAATAGCACCAGGTGTCCATCCAGGGTAAACTATACGAGAAGAGATTGATCCACGCTAACGTAAGCCAGACAAGGAAACCGGAAAATAACAGAGCCTTTATCTTCGGGCTGATACTCACCGGATCCCTCCGCAGCGCATCCAGCCGACATTGGAGAGCCACGAACTGCGGTCAATGTGGCCGTCAAATCGACATTTGGCCATTGGGACACAGCGGAGCATCCGGGTCGAAGTGCGCAAGGTAGCCTCAGTTGCGCGGTAGCTTGCAGCTTAGCCGCTCGGGCGCTGGCCTGAAGCCACAAATATCGAATTCAAAGAAGAAGCAGCCCGATTTTGAATTGACCGTCTCGAGTGCGAGGCGAATCCACGCGGATGTAGATTTAACTCTGTCCCGCGGAAAAATCAGCGGTACTCCTCGCCGGTGTTGGCGTTGATAATCTTGAAGTTCTCGATGTGGTAGTTCGGGTCCGCGCGGAACGCCAGCTGCACCCCGAAGCTCTTCTCCATGCGGACGAGCAGGTCCGCGTCCTCGCTTCGCAGGCGCTCGAGGACGGCGGGGTGCACGAGCACGCGCAGCGAGTAGACCTTCCCGTCCTTGCGCGCCTGGAGGCGGCGGACGACTGACGACAGGCGCCGCTGGAGCTCGACCGACATGGTGGTGTCGGACTTGACGATTCCGCGGCCGCGGCAGTACGGGCAATCCGTGTACATGTTCGACGACAGCGACTCCTGCTGCCTCTGGCGGGTCATCTGCATGATGCCCAGCTGCGAGATCGGCAGGATGTGGTTCTTCGCCTTGTCGCCTGACATGAGCTCCACCATCTTCTCGTAGACGGCGTTGCGGTGGCGCCTCTCCTTCATGTCGATGAAGTCGAGGATGATGAGGCCGCCGAGGTTGCGCAGCTTGATCTGGCGCGCTGCCTCCTGCGCTGCCTCGAGGTTCACGGCGTAGAGCGTGTTCTTCTCCTCGCCCGAGCGGTTCTTGTGGGAGCCCGTGTTGACGTCGATGGCGATCAGGGCCTCCGTCTCGTCGATGACGATCTCGCCGCCGCTCGGCAGCGGGACCTTGCGCTGGCCCGTCTGCTCGATCTGGCGCTCGATGTTGAAGCGCTCGAATATCGGGATGCTGTCCTGGTAGAAGGCGATCTTTGAGCGCGAGCGCTTGGAGATGAGGCCCACGAGGTCCTGCGTCCGGTCATAGTCCGCCTTGTTGTCGATGAGGACGCGGTCCACGTCCTCCGTCAGGAAGTCGCGCACGGTGCGCTCGACCAGGTCCGGCTCCATGTACAGGTTGCAGGGCGCGCGGTCGGACTGCATCTTGCGGGCGATCTCCTCCCACTTCTTGAGGAGCAGGTGAAGGTCCCGGACGAAGTAGCGGGGCTTCTTGCCCTCGCCGGCGGTCCGGACGATGACGCCCATCCCCTCGGGGATCGTCAGCTCATTGATGAGCTGCTTCAGGCGCTTGCGCTCCTGGATGTCCTCGATCTTGCGGGAGATGCCGCAGCCGTCGCTGTAGGGGGTCAGGATGAGGTAGCGCCCCGGGATGGAGAGGTTTGTCGTGGTTCGCGGGCCCTTGGTGCCTATCGGCCCCTTGGTAACCTGTATCACGATGTCCGAGCCCGGGGGGTATAGGCCCGGGATGTCCTTCACCGTGACCTCGCCCTTGGGGGCCTGGTCCCGCTTCTTATTGACGCGGACGACCTCTACCGAGGAGTCGGCCGCGGCCGGGAGCATGTCCCAGTAGTGCAGGAACGCGTTCTTCGGGTACCCGATGTCGACGAAGGCCGCCTTCAGGCCGGCGTCCAGGTTCTTGATCTTTCCCTTGAAGATGCCGCCGACCATCCGGTCGTCAGACTCGCGCTCTATCTCGTACTTCTCGAGGCGGCCGTCGACCAGGAGGGCGACGCGCTTCTCGAGGGGTTCCGAATTGATGATGAGTTCGCGGTAGGAACCCTTCTCCTTCTTGAATGCGGCCACGATCTTCTGCAGAAGCGGCCGCTGCAGGGCGCGCTCGGCGGCGCCCGCCTTCAGTTCACCCGCGCTTAGGGAAGCGATCTCTCGCTGGATGGGTGGGCTCGCAAGCTCGCTGTCATACTTGTGAGCGACGTCCTGTGTGACGTCGGCGTTGGGCTGGGATGTTTCGCTCATGGGGGGACCTGTCTTGGTTGGATTCGGGGTCCCTCCGGGCGCGGATTGCGGCGCAGGAAATTCCGGCAGGGCGGTCGTTATCGCGGGTCGGACGCATGGTCATGCGAAGTCCTTCCGGAAGCGATAGACGCTCTGGACCAGTCCTTGCAACAAGCAGCAACTGAGCACGAAGGTGCCACCGTAGCTTATAAAGGGAAGCGGTATGCCCGTGATGGGCACGAGCCCGATGGTCATGGCGATGTTCACGAACACGTGCACCAGGAAGAGGACCGTGACGCCAAGGGCGATCAGGGTGCCAAATCGGTCCCTTGAGAGACCGGCGATGCGAATGCCGTTGAACAGCAGCAGACCGAACAGGCTGAGAACCGTAATGCTTCCCAGAAATCCTTTTTCCTCGGCGATGACCGAGAAGATGAAATCGTTGTGCGCCACCGCCCTGGGCAGGTAGCCGAGCCGCGCCTGCGTGCCCTGGGTCCATCCCTTGCCCGTGAGGCCGCCACTGCCGACGGAGATCATGGACTGGCGCTCGTTCCAGCCGATCCCCATGGGGTCGACCTTGTCCGGGTCGACGAACGACAGGATCCGCTCGCGCTCGTAGTCGTGAAGGGGGAACCAGCTCTGCTTCTGGTAGGCCCCCCTCTCGGTGAGGAACCTGTTCGCGTACGCGGCGCTGTTTCCCTTGTAGGCGCTGGCGCGCGCGTCAACGAACCCCTCGTAGCGCCAGACGTCCAGCGAGACCAGGCCCACGATCAGGAGGAACGCCGTCAGCGCGCCGGCGAAAAATCGCCCGGAGAGCCGCGACACGTAGAGCATGGAGAACACCATCGGGGGGAGAACAATCGCGGACTTCAGGTCCGGTTGTAGCAGAATCAACAGTACGGGTGCACCCACGGCAAGGGCCAATTTCCCTAGCACGCCAAGCGACTGCTTTACGGTGCCTATTTCGCTGCGCACCAAGAGGCTGGCCGTGATGAGGAGGACGGCGACGACCGCCATGTCCGACGGCTGGAACTGGAAGGGTCCCAGGCGCAGCCAGCGCCGCGAGCCGAAGACCTCCGTCCCGATCCCGGGAACGAGGACGAGGACCAGCGGGACGATGCAGACGGCGTAGACCCAGTGCGCGAAGCCGAGCCAGACTTGGTAGTCGATGAGGGAGACGGTGACGTAGACGACGGCGCCGAGGAGGAGCCAGATCACCTGCGCCATCCATCCCCGGCCCTGCACCGGCAGCTGGGCCGAGTAGATGAAGGCGACCCCGAACGCGCCCAGCCCCGCCATGGCGATGGGTGTCCACGGGTCCCACCTTTCGCGGGTTGTCGTCTTGAAGACGCTGAAGCTGTCGACGGGCAGGCGGAGGTTCACCGTGGCAGCGATTGAGTACCGAGCGCGGCGGACTTTGCAACCGGCCATTCGCCCGCCTCGGCGCCCCTGCGCCCCTCCGCGAACGGCGCGGGGATGGGCGCGGCGGCTGGAAGGCGCGAACTGGCAAGCCCCAGGGCCGCCCAGAAGACGACGGCGCCCATCGGCCCCTCGAGCACGACACCGAAGCAGGCGCTTAGCCAGAACACGGCGACGATGCTCGCGAGGCCCATCCTGTCCGGGTCGCCCCCCTTGAGGAGCCTCCAGACCAGCGCGGCGATGCTCGCCGAGACCGCGATCCACGCCGCCAGCCCTACGAGGCCCAGCCTGCCGAACACGGTCACGATCATGCTGTGCGGGCTCCTGGCCGCGAAGGTCTCGTCCGAAAGGAGGTCGAAGTCGGCCAGGAAGCGCGCCGACAGGTCGGCGCCGAAGCCGAGCCCCATCAGCGGGTTTGCGGCGGCCGTGTCCTCGATGACGTCGCGCCACCAGATCATTCGGAATTGGTTGTTTCCGCCGAGGTCGCCGCTCTCGTTATTGACGTAGGTGCCCGTCCCCGCCGGGTCGAAGAACGAAACGACGTGCTCGTACATCGAATACGGAGCCGACGTTTTCAGGTCGCGGCCGGAATAGCCGGCGAAGGCGATGGCTGCGACCGACGCGATGGAGACCACGGCAACCTGGAAGGCGGCCGTCCGCCAGCGGCGGGTGAATACCCAGAGCAGGGTCGTGACCGCGACTGCGAACATCCCAGACCGTGGCGATGCCATCATGCCGATTAAGAGAAAGCTCACCGCGGAAAGTGCGAGCCAAGTCCGGTTGCGCGACTTGTCCCATCGAGTCCAGAGCCAGAAAAACCCCGCCGCAAGGGAAGTAGCGATGAGGTCGCTTTTGTGATAGATGATCGGGATCCCTCTCCAAGTCAGGTTGTCGACAAGGAAATCAGGTGAGATCAGTATACTGGCGACGACCGGCAGAAGCGCGACGAAGGCGACGGTCAGCGCCTTTGTGAGTACGTTCCTGGACGCTACTTGTGCGCCGAAGGATTGTGCGATGAAAAAGAAGACCGCATAATAAATCATCGCAAAATCGCGAAGTGCCATCACCCCAAACCTTTTCATATCTAGGGGAAGCCGGATCGACCCTACTGCGAGCCATACCAAGACCGAGTAGTTCAGCGCATCCCGCCTGAATCCTATTGACTGCTTCATCGCCATCCGGATCACAAGAGCGGGGACCGAGACGAGGAGGACGGCCTCGGCGGGCAGCAGCGGAATCGTTTGCGCTGGCTGGATCTGAGCGAAACCGCGGTTACCGACAAGGTAACCCACCATGATTATTGCTAGAAGCCATGCATCTGGGGCCGCTGCGCTCAGGCGGTTCATCAACAACCACGCCGAAAAGAGAAAGATCATTGTCGCCATCCCATAGCTCTCGTCGGCGACGTTGACGCCGATCTCGATCCCGAGCGCGGCGCCAATGACGGCGAACAGGATCAGGCGGGTTCGCGGACTCATGCCGGGCTCCCCTTTTGGCGATCGAGCCGGTCCCTGCAAGCCGCCTCCACCTTCTCGGGGGTCCAGTACCTGAGGCAGGCCATCGGGCTTCCGGTGTTGGCGCAGCCTGCGAGCTCCTTTTCCAGCCTCTCGCAGGGCGCGCAGTAGAGGCTTGGGTGGCGCAGGACGCTCCAACTCTCCCGGTGCCAGTAGGGGTCCCAGCCCGTCGCCGAGGGTCCTGTGACGGCGACCCCCGGGCAGCCGAGGGCATTGGCGACGTGCATCGGGCCCGAATTGTTCCCGAGGAAAAGGTCCGCGCCGGCCAGCCACCCGGCGAATTCGCCGAGGGAGCCGACCGGCGCCGGCAGGGTCCCCTCGGGCGCGGGCCCGGCTGGGCCGCCGTGGGTGATCCAGACCACCTCGAAGTCGCCGGAGAGGGCACGGGCCACCGAGGCAAAATCCGCCAGCGGCCACTGGTTCAGGTACCGGCTCGCGCCCGCGTGCACGACCACCCGCCTCCTCCCGCCCTTGGGCCTCGCGCCCGGCGGAACCAGGTGGCGGAGGTCGGGCGGCGGGGCGGTCTCGGGCCAGCCGTCGTCCCCGCCCTGCGACCGTGCGAGCGCCCGCGCCATGCTCCAGTTCCACGTCGCGGGGCAGGAGTCCAGCGGGGCGGGGACCTCCTCGGTCAGCGACCCCGCGACGCGCCTGGGCGACAGCCGTCCGCCAATGCGGGTTCCCGCACCGCTGAGTCCCGCGACCGCGTGCGCCGCGGAGCCCTGGTCAAAGGAGACGAGGCAGGCGTCGGGGCGCCTGCGGCGGACGCTCCAGATCCACCGGGCCAATTCCCACGGCCTGCGGTAGGACGTGTTGAACGCGTCCCTGGGGCAGGTCATGATCTCCTGGGGCCCAAGCGGTCCGCCATAAAGCTCGGCCTCGTTCGGCGTCGTGAGGAGGGTGATCTCCCAGCCGGGAAACCTCTGGCGGAGCGCCTGGACAACCGGGACGAAGACGACGTTGTCGCCCAGGTGGTTGAACTTTAGGATGACGACTCTCACGCCCGCGCGCCTCCTTCGCCGCGGAGCCGGAGGGCCCTTGAGGCCTCCCATAGGAGGGGCGGCAGGACGGTGATCCCGAGCGTTGCGGATCCGACGACAAGGACACCGTGGACCGTGCCACCGCGGGCACCCCAGAATAGCGCGGCCGCGGTCAAGAGCAGGCCGGGCGTCCCGGCCCAGGCCAGCTGGCGGAGGCGGCCAACCCCCATGAGGTAGAAAATGGAGGGCTGGGCGGCCATCTGGAGGAGGCACCAGGCGGCGACGAGGACGGCGAGCGCCGGCGACACGATGTCCGCCGAATGGCCGACCCAAAGCAGAAGCAGCCTGTGCGACTGCCATGCCACGACGGCCAAGGCGGCCGCGAACGCCCCGGACGCCAGGACCGTGCGCCAGAACGTCCGCTCAACCCAGGAATGATCGGCCTTCGCCTGGGCTTCCGTGTACGCGGGCCAGACGGGCCCAAGCAGTATCTGCTGGCCCTGCTGGAACGGGCTGAACAGCCGGATGAGCAGGTTGTAGCCGGTGACATAGGAGGAGCCCGCGGCCACTGATATGGCCAGCGGGGGCACGGATTGGATGAGGGCCAATCCAAATTGCGGAAATGCGAAGTAGAGGCTTGAGCGAAGCATGCCGCGGATTTCCCGGGCCGGCGCCAGGCGCGACGGCCTCAGGTTCCATTTGAGGACGCCGAGGAGGTGGATGAAAAGGCCCGCGCCCTGCAGCGTCGGCACGAGAAGGCTGGCCGCGAGAAACCACAGGAACCCCCAGCGCCAGTGCGCGGCGGACGCCACCAGCGCGAGGGAGATCGCGCTTCCAGCGGCAATCCATCCGGCGTTTATCCATCCGCGCTGGACGGCGAATCCGAGGCGGGCGACCGCGTTGAACGGCAGCGCGACCACGAAGGAGGCTATTGAGACCGCGAGCGCCGTTCCCGTCTCCGCGCGGAGCTCGGGGTCACGGATGTGAAAGACATCGGCCCACGACCCGAAGTGCGCCACCGGAAGCCCCACCACAAGGACGGCGGCGCCCAGGATCCCGAGGACGCAGGCCCCGGTCCAGAACGAGCGCTTCATCGATTCCGCGTCATCAGTCCCGAAGGCCGTCGCCATCGCATGCTGCATTCCCACGCCAAGTCCGAAATCCACCGTGTTCAGGATGAGCACGATGCCAACGAGCGTGATCCAGAAACCGTAGGCCTCGGTGCCAAGGTAGTGGAGCGCCAGCGGGACCTGGAACAGGGTGCATGCGACCGAGAAGACCTTTGCGCCCACGGATGCGGCGACGGTTAGCCGTATCGCGCGCTCACGGCGGACTACGGTGGGTGGGGACTTGTCTGGCACGCCGAAGCAGGGTGACGCCGGTGCCGGCGGCTGACAATACTTCGCGCGGGCCCGGGCAATTTCGCTTGGCGAACGGCCAGGAGAGTCTGGAATGTCCCCCATGCGCGTTAAGCTCGCACTGTCGACCCTGTGCGAAAACCCCAACCGGCGCACAGGACTCAGCACGCTGTTCCCGGAGTTCATCGCGCAGTCGCGCCGGCTCTTCCCGGACGTGTCCTGGGTCGTCTTCGCGGGAAGGGACTCCGGCTGGCCGGACGGGGACCCCGCCGTGGAGGTCTGCAGGGACTTTCCGTCGAACGAGCTGCCCGCGCAGCGGCTCCTCGCCGACCACCTGAGGGTCGCGCCCGAGGCGCGCAGGCGCGGCGCCTCGGCGCTCCTGACCGTTGGCTTCTACCCGCTGCGCCCGGCGGGGCTTCCCGTCGCGATGCACGTCTTCGCGGTCAACCACATGGGGAAGGGGGGAGGCGCAAGGCATGCCTACCGCAGGCGGGCGGTTTCGCGCGGCCTCGAGCGGGCCGCGCTAGTCATCGTCAATTCGTCCTGGACGAAGGCCCAGATATGCCCGTCGAAGGCCCCGGTGATCGTCAGCCCTGAGGGGGTGCGCCACGACGTGTTCACGGCGGAGGGGCCGGCCGGGGCGCCGGGGATGGAGGGGAGCTACCTCCTCTGGGCGTCAAACCTCTACCCCTACAAGCGCTTCGAGCTCGCCCTCGCCGCGTACGCGGGGCTGGAGCCCTCCGTTCGCTCGAGGTTTCCGCTGGTGGTGGCCGGGGGCGACTGGGAGGGGGGCCGCGCTAGGGCGGAGGCGGAGGCGGTCCGCCTCGGGATACGGGGCGACGTGCGTTTCCTCGGCTGGGTCCGCGACGAGGACCTGCCGGCGCTCTACCGCGGCGCCCGCGCGCACGTCCTGTCGACGTCGGAGGAGACCTTCGGGCGGAGCGTGCTGGAGGCGATGGCCTGCGGCTGCACAAATGTCATCCAGGATCTTCCCGTGCTGCGGGAGGTCGCCGGGGAGAGCGCGATGTATGTCGACTTCGCACGGACCGCGGCGGCGACGAGCGTCCTCGAGCAGGCCTGCGCGGGGGCCTCGGGCCGGGCCCAGCTGAGCGCGGCGGGAGTCGAGCGTTCCAGGATGTTCAGCTTTGAGCGCCTTGCCCGCGAGCGGGTGGGCGCGGTCCTCTCCGCCATCGGGGCGGGGCAGCCATGACGGCCTACGGGGGCAGGCCGGGCCCGCTCCCCGCGGTCGCCTGCGCCCTCGCCGGCGCCCCGCTCTTCCAGTTCTGGGGGAACGCCACGCACGGCTACATCGCGACGAATTCGCTCTTTTACTGGTGGGTCTTCCAATGGGTGAACCGGGACTCCGAGACCCAGCATGCGTGGCTGATCCTCGCGCTGAGCCTGTTCCTCCTCTGGCGCAACCTTGGGCGGGAGAAGCCGGACGGCCGCCCGGCGGGCGGCGGGGCGCTGGCCGCGCTCCTCTGCGGGCTCTTTTTCCACGCCGTTGGGTACAGCGCCCAGCAGCCCCGGATTTCGATCCTGGCCCTCCTCGCCTACACCTGGGGGGTGCTGGCCCTTGCCGGCGGCCGCAGGTGGGGCAGGGCGTCCGCCTTCCCGGTGGCGTTCATGGTGTTCGCGATTCCCGTCAACGCCCTCGATACGGTGGGGTTCTGGCTGCAGATGTGGGTGGTGAGGGCCGGCGCCGCGATCGCCCACCTTGCGGGGATCGTCGTGATAAGGAACGGCACTCAGCTCTTCGCGCCCGACGGCCGCTACCAGTACGACGTCGTCGCCGCCTGCTCCGGAATCCGGTCGCTGATGGCCCTGGCGGCCCTTTCGGTCTTCATCGGCTACGTCTGGTTCAGGCCCGTGTGGCTGCGGACTGCGGTGCTCCTCCTCTGCGTCCCCCTCGTGTACGCGGGCAACGTCCTCAGGATAACGGCCATAGTCGCGGCCGCCCAGTGGGGGGGACAGGCGTGGGGAGACCGGGTGCACGACGTGATGGGATTCGGTGTATTCATCATCGTCATGGGCGGCCTCATCGCGGCCGCCGAGCTCGTGGGCCGCCTCAGGCCGGAATGGACGACGGGGAGCGCTGGCCGGGAGGCCGCGCCGGAATCGGCCCCGGTCGCGGGCGCGCGGGCGGGCCCGGTGGCGGCCGCCGTCGTCCTCCTCGCCATCGGCGAGGCGCTCTTCCTGCTCTACCGCTCCACGCTCCCGCCCAACGAGCGGCCCGGGGTCATCTTGTCGGGGGACGGCTCCAACCCGGTCGAGCTTCCCACCTACCTCGGCCCGAACTGGATGGGCCACCGCGTGGAGCCCGAGGCCATCGAACGCTCCATCCTCCCTCCGGACACCGGGTTCTCCAGGAAATTCTACGTCAACCTGGACGACCCGAGCCAGCACGTGCTGCTCTCCATCGTCCTGAGCGGGCGCGACAGGACATCGATCCACCGCCCGGAGCTCTGCGTCGTCGGGCAGGGCTGGACGATCGACCGCTCTTCGCGGCACCGGTTCGCCTATCCCTCGCACCCGGACGCCAGCTTCGAGGCAACGGTTCTGAGCGTGCACCATGAGATCGCCGGAGCGCAGGGCACGCGGTCGGTGCCGAACCTCATCGTCTACTGGTTCACCGGGGATGACCGGGTCGTCCCTTCGCAGGCCGAAAGGATGTTCTATGACGCATGGATCAGGGTTGCCCGGGGCAGGGCGCCCCGATGGGCCTACATCTTCCTCCAGACCGGCTCGGAGGACGGCGAGGGGGCGGGCCTCGCCCGGGTTCAAACGATTCTCAGCGCGGCTTTGCCCTCGTTTCAGCCTCCGACGCCCGGTGCGGCGAAGTAGGAGCGCCACGGGAAAGGGCGCCTAGGGATTTTCCTAAGACAATGGACACCAACGCCTCCCGACCATCGGAAAGAGTCTTGAGATTTGGCGTTCGGGCTCCATCGTATCCCAACCTTATACTTGGCCCTAGAAACCGTAGCCGAATTAGCATCAAACCAGCCAGGCGGACTCACTGACGCGGCGTTCCCAATCTCCCTCTTCCTAGGGGGGCTCGTCGGGTTCATCGTGGTCTGGTTCGTCACCCTTTATTCCCGGCGGGCGGCGCACGAGCAGGCCGCGGAGCTGATCGAGGTGGCGCGACGCGAGGCGGCGGTCGCGGCCGGCGAGCTGAGGCAGAAGGCCGAGGCCGAGATCCAGGACAAGCGCGCCGAGCTCAACCGCGAATACGACAGGCGCGAGATCGAGTCGGACGTCAGGCTGCGCGAGATCAAGGCGCACGAGGAGTCCCTGGCCCTCCTTGACTTCCAGCTGGAGCAGCGCCAGGAGCGCCTGAACCGCGAGAGCTCCGCGATCCGGCAGGCGCGCGACGCGATCCGCGACCTTTCGAAGAACGTCCGCAAGAGGCTCGAGGGCGTGTCGCAGCTGGACGCCGAGGAGGTGCGCAAGCAGCTGCGCGAGGAGGTGCAGCTCGAGTGCCAGGACGAGCTCCGGGCCCTGCGCCGGGAGACGCTCGAGAAGTCGGAGCAGGAGATCCAGACCCAGGCGCGACGCATCCTGATCGCCTCGATGCAGAGGCTGGCGAGCAAGTCCAACACCGACCTCACGACCTCGCTCGTCCACCTCCCCAGCGAGGACATGAAGGGCAGGCTGATCGGCCGGGAGGGCAGGAACATCAAGTCCTTCGAGGCCGCGACCGGCGTCACGTTGCAGATTGACGAGTCTCCCCAGCTCGTCCTCCTCTCGTCGTTCGATCCCGTGCGGCGCGAGATCGCCCGCAACGCGCTCGAGGCGCTCGTGAAGGACGGGCGCATCCACCCGGCGAGCATCGAGGAGTTCGTCAAGCGCGCGCAGGAGGAGATTGACCTCTCGACCACCCAGTCCGGGGAGGACGCCGTCAACAAGCTCAACATCAACGGGCTCCACTCGGAGATCATCAAGCTGCTCGGCAAGCTCAAGTACCGGTTCTCCTACAACCAGAACGTGCTCGACCACTCGGTCGAGACGGCGTTCCTCGCCTCGCTCATCGCGAGCGAGGTTGGGCTCGACCCCAACCTGGCCAAGCGCGCCGGCCTCCTGCACGACATCGGCAAGGCGGTGTCCGGCGAGCTGGAGGGAAGCCACGCGAGCATCGGCGCGGAATTCATCAAGAGGCACGGGGAGACGCCCATCGTCGTCAACGCGGTGGCCGCCCACCACGAGGAGGTGAAGCCCGAGACCATCTACGCCGGGCTCGTCATCCTCGCGGACACGATCTCCGCCACCCGCCCAGGCGCGCGCGCCGAGTCCATGGAGAACTATATCCAGAGGCTCAAGCGCCTCGAGGAGCTCGCGATGTCGATAGAGGGCGTCCAGCAGGCGTTCGCGATCCAGGCCGGCCGCGAGATCCGCGTCGTCGTCTCCCCCCAGGAGGTCACGGACGACCGGGCGCGCGACATCGCGAAGGAGCTCAGGCGGCGCATCGAGGCCGAGCTCCAGTACCCAAGCACGATCAAGATCACCGTGATCCGCGAGGCGAGGTACACGGAGACCGCGACCTGACGCCGCGAAAATGGAGGCCCACCTGATCGAGATCCTGGGCATGCTGCTGCGGTGGCTGCACGTCATCGCCGGGATCGCGTGGGTCGGCTCGTCCTTCTACTTCGTCTGGCTGGACGACAGCCTCGACCCCCCCGCGCCCGATTCCGAGGCCGCGAAAAAGGGCGTCTCCGGGGAGCTCTGGGCGGTCCACGGGGGCGGCTTCTACAACCCCCAGAAGTACGCGGTCGCGCCGGCCACCCTCCCGGAGAAGCTGCACTGGTTCAAGTGGGAGGCCTACGTGACGTGGCTGTCCGGCACGGCGCTCCTCGTCATCGTCTACTGGATGCGGGCGCAGGCGATGATGGTGGACCCGTCGGTCGCGGCGCTCACCACGGCGCAGGCCGTGGGCATCGGGATCGCGAGCATGGTGGGCTCCTGGATCGTGTACGATCTCCTGTGCCGGTCGCCGCTCGGGCGCCACAACAAGGTCCTCGGGGTGGTCGTGTTCGCCCTCCTGACGCTCCTCGCGTGGGAGCTGTCGCGCACGCTCGGCGGGCGCGCCGCCTACATCCACGTGGGCACGTCGATCGGGACGATCATGGCCGCGAACGTGTTCTTCGTGATCATCCCGGGCCAGAAGCGGATGGTCGCGGCCATGAGGGCGGGCCTGAAGCCCAACCCGGCGGACGGGGCGCGCGGCAAGCAGCGCAGCGTCCACAACAACTACTTCACGCTGCCGGTCGTGTTCCTCATGATCAGCAACCACTATGCGGCGACCTACGGCCATCCCCAGGCCTGGGCGGTCCTCGCGCTGATCGGCGCCGCGGGAGTGCTGATACGCCACTTCTTCAACCGCAGGCACAAGGGGGCGAACGCGTGGCCGTACCTGGCGGCCTCGGCCGCGCTCCTCGTCGTCGTGGCCGTCTGGACGGCGCCCCATATCCAGCCCCTTCCCCCGGTCACCGGCCCGGTGACGCTCGACCGGGTGAGGGCGATCGTCGGCCAGCGCTGCGTCGCCTGCCATTCGCAGACGCCGACATTCGCGGGCATCACCCAGCCGCCCGCGGGCGTCGTCCTGACGGGCGCGGACGGGATCGTCCAGAACGCCCAGCGCATCTACCAGCAGGTCGTCGTCACGCGCATCATGCCCCTCGGGAACGCCACCCAGATCACGGACGAGGAGCGGGCGGTGATAGCCGCCTGGGTGACGGCCGGCGCGCCCGCCAAGTAGGGGCGGCCCCCGTCAGCGGTTCAGGGCCTCGATCACCTGAGTGTGCAGCTCGGCGTTCGCGCAGGACACGGTCGACGTGGCGGGGTAGGCGGCGCCGCCCCTTGCGTCAGTGATGACACCCCCGGCCCCGCGGATGACGGGCACGAGGGCCGCGATGTCCCAGAGGTTCATCACGGGGTCGAAGATCACGTCGGCCCAGCCCGTGGCGACGAGCAGGTGGCCGTAGCAGTCGCCCCAGGTCCGGGCGAGCCTGGCGCGCTCCATGAGGGAGATGTAGCCGCGGCAGCCGTGCCGGTTGATCGCGACCGGGTCGCTTGTCAGGAGCGTGGCCTCCTCGACCCTCCTCACGTCGCGGGTGTGAACGGGCCTGCCGTTGAGCGTCGCGGTCTTGTTGTCCCCGACGAGGAGCTGCCTCAGTATCGGCTGGTGGATGCAGCCGAGGACGGGCTGGCCCTGGTGGAGCAGCGCTATCAGGGTGCCGAAGAGGGGGACGGCCGCGGTGAAGGACTTGGTCCCGTCGATCGGGTCCAGGACCCAGACGAACTCGGCGTCGGCCCGCTCCGCCCCATGCTCCTCGCCGAGGATCCCGTGGCCCGGGAACCTCTTTGCGATCAGCCCCCGCATGAGCTCCTCGGCGCCCGTGTCGGCCGCGGTCACCGGGGACCGGTCGCTCTTCAGGTCGACCTTCAGGTCCTGGCGGCCGAAGAAGGGCCGGATGAAGTCGCCGCTGAGGCCGGCGAGCTCGATCATGAAGGCGCGGTGGGGATCGAGGTTCACAGGGAAGGTTCAATCCGCGAATCGCCCCAAAGACACGAAAAATTGAGCTCGGAGCCGCGCGGAAATCCGTGAACATCCCCGGATGCTTTGGACGGAGCAGCCTGTGTTCTTCATCGATTTCGAGGGCGGCATCGCTTCCGGGGTGCTCGAGTATGGCGTCGTCACCCTCCTGGGCGGCAGCGTGACGGGCGTCCTGACGCGCCTCTGCGCGCCGACGGGGCGCGTGCGCGCCGAGGACACGCAGATCCACGGCCTGCGGGAGGAGTCGCTTGCGAGGTGCGAGCCCTTCTCGGCGGACTGGGGGCTGTTTGCCGACCTCAGGGAGAAGGGGCCCCTGGCCGCCCACTACGCCGGCGCCGAGAATTCGCTCCTCAAGGCGACCTGGCCCTATCCGCGCAATTCGCCGGACTTCGCGAGGCCCGGCGGCCGCGTCATCGACTGGGGCCCGTGGATTGATTCCGCGCGGATCTACTCGCAGCTCTACCCGGCGCTCGAGTCGGGCAGGCTCGACTCTGTGGTCGCCGCGTGCGGCCTCCAGCTGGAGCTCGACGCCTTGGCTGCGGCCCATTGCCCGCCCGGCCGCAGGCGCTACCACGCCGCGCTCTATGACGCCCTTGCGGGCGCCCTCCTCCTCGGCTCCCTCGCGCGCAACCCGCAGATGGCATCCCTCACCCTGATGCAGCTCCTCGCGCTCAGCACGCTCGACGCGAAGAAGCGGGACGCGATCGTGCAGCGCGACCTCTTCTGAAGGCTCAGCCCCAGAATTCCGGGGGGACGTCGCGGGGAGCCATGTCCGGCGGGCTGCGGCCCAGCTTCTGGAGGGCGACCCTGGCGAAGTAGCCCGGCCCCTGCACGAGGTAGCGGCCGGCCAAGCGGCCGGGCTCCTGGCCCAGGCGGTAGAGCCATTCGAGGCCCTGGGCCTGCATCCAGGCCGGCGCCATGCCCCTCTCCTTCGCCCAGAGGGCGAACGCCGCGCCCACGCCCACGAGGGGCGCCCCGAGGAGCGGGCACATGGCGTGGACCCACGCCTCCTGCCGCGGGCAGCCGAGCCCGCAGAACACGATTCGAGCCCCGCTCCTGGAGATCTCCCGCGCGTCCTCCGCCGCCTCGGCCTGCGTTGCCCGGCGGAAGCGGGAGGCCTTGGCGCCCGCGATCCGCAGGCCGGGATGGGCCGCGCGAAGGTTGCCCGAGAGCCCCTCCAGGGTGGAGGGGGTGCTTCCGAACAGGAACACGGGCACGTCCTCCAGCGCCGCGGCCGCGCACACGCTACGCATGAGGAACGGGCCGTAGACGCGCTCGCGGAGGCCGGCGCCGTGCAGCATGTTCAGCGCCCAGCGCACCGGCTGGCCGTCCGGGGCGGCGATGTCGAGCGAGTTCAGCCGGGCCCGGTACTGCGGGTCGCGCTGGGCCTCCATGACTGCGTGGACCGCGAGGGCGGACACGCCAAGGGGCACGCCCGCCCTCGCCGCGCCCATGATGGCCGTGGTGGCGGACGCGTAGTCGGTCGCCGAAATCCCCACGCCGAGCACGTTCAGGCGCGTCGCGGGGGTCGGGCTCATGCCTCGAACCGTGCCATCAAGTCCGCCAGGCGGCAATCCGCGAGGGAGTCGACGAGGAGGTCGGCGCTCCCGAAATCGTGGTGGCCGGTCGAGGCGTTCGGGACGGCGACGACGCGCAGGCCCGCCCGCCGCGCGGCGAGCGTCCCCGTGTGCGAGTCCTCGAAGGCGATGGCCTCGTGGCCCCGGACCCCGAAGTGATCCAGCACCAGCCTGTACAGGTCCGGCTCCGGCTTCGGCGACGCGACGTCCTCGCGGCAGGCGATGAAGGAGAAGCGTCCCAGGAGGCCCAGCCTCGCCAGGTGGCCCTCGACGTGCGGATGCTCGGAATTCGAGGCGAGCCCGATCCGGAGGCCGGCCCGGCCGCCCGCGTCGATCAGGTCCACCACCCCCGGGAGTATGGCCTGAGAATGGTTCCTGGCCTTGTTGAACGCCTGCCTCTCGGCCTCGAGGCGGACGCGGTCGGCCTCCGGGCCGAATCCCCGCCACGGGTCGAAGGCGTAGTCCGCGTGGCCGACGCTCCGGGTGAAGAGCGGCTTGTCGAAGGAGACGCCGTGGGCCCCGTGAACGTCGCCGTAGGCGTCGATGAGCGCGGTCTCCGTGTCCAGTATGAGGCCGTCGAAGTCGAATATGAGGGCGCGGATCATGGGGCGTTGTCGACCGCAACTTTTTCGTTGCGCCGGTGCCCTTGCAAGCGTTGACCGTCCATGCCCCCCCGCATGATCCCACGACTCACGCTTCTCCTTGCGCTCGCTTGCGGCGCCTCCCTGAGGGCCGACGACTCGTTCACCGGCGCCCTCTCGCCGGAGGACTTCCAGGCGGCCGGCCTCGGCAAGCTGACTCCCGGCGAGCTCGCCCGGCTGAACCAGCTCGTGCGCGGCCAGCAGTCGGGCGCCGTCGCGAAGGCGACCGCCGAGACGGCGCAACAGGTGTCCTCGTCGGTCCGGGCCCAGGTCCAGGCGGAGGAGCAGAAGAAGCAGTCGGCGGGGTTCATCGAGAAGATGAAGGTGATGCTGAAGCCCGGCACGGAGATCGAGTACACGACGCTCGACTCGACGCTCGTCGCCGTCCACGAGCTCAACTTCGGCAAGGACGGGGCCGTGTTCATCCTCGCGAACGGCCAGCGCTGGACGACCATCGTGGACGACGTATGGCCCGACCCGAGGAGGGGCACGGTCCACGTGCTCGTGGTCCCCGGCTCCATGGGGAGCTTCTTCCTGGAAATCGAGCACGGCGGCCGCCCCAGGGTCAAATTCGCCGGCAACGTTGCCCCGGCCGCCGCGCCCGCGCCGCCCTCCTAGCAGCCTGTCGGACTTAGGCGCGCCTTTTTAGGGTAGTTCCGATCTGCAGTTGTCGATCGCATGTACGGCTTGGATATTTTGATGCCCGTGAGGGGGCGGATGGCAGATGGGTTGATGTTCGACCGAGTCCACTGTCCGGTAACGGGCTTTTTAGGCCGGATTGAGGTCGGCTCCGAGGCGATGTAGCCTCTTTAGGTTGAAGGCGAGGCTCACTAAGGTCCATTCCAAGGCCGCTTTAGACTCACCGCGCATGGAGAAGCGTCGGAAGCCCAGGACCTCCTTAATTATTCCGAAGGTCGGCTCGACCGTTTGCTGGCGTAATTTGTAGCGCAGCCTACCGGCGGCGGTGGCCGTGCGATGGAGCATCCTCTCTGCGAACGGGGCACCCGCGGCCGGTGCCGGCGGGTCCTCCCGGCGTTCCAGCTGCGTGACGCTGCGACCGTGGGCCTCGCGCTTGCGGGGTGCTATGACAATGAGCCCGTTCGATTGGCCGACCGCATTGAGCTCGAGCGCCTTCACGGCCGCCTCACTGACGAAGCCGCTGTCGACCAGTACTTCCCTAACCGCGCCAACACACGGTTCAATCGCTCGCACGCTCGGCACGAGCTGGCGTTGGTCGGTCGCCACGTTGGTCACGCGCTGCCCCACGATCAGCCGGCTGTCCACCTCCACGGCGGCCTGTGCATTGTAGGCCTGCTCAAAATGCATGCCCCGGGTTATCATGATCCGGCTCTCCGGATCGGTAAAATTGTACTGCTCCTTGGGGCCGGGCGTCGGACCAGACGGCCGGTGCGGCCACGATTTGTGTTTCTCTCCCGCCGCGGTCTTCGCCCGGATCTCCGCCATTTGAGCCTCATACTCCTGCTTTTCTGCCTGCATGCGCGCGTACGCCCTGGCCTCCATCTCGGCCCTCGCCTTCGCCAGCTGCGCCTTGCGGTCCACCCGGCGCTGCACTTCCTGCGGTATCGTCAGCCCGTCGCTCAGCGGCACAGCGTCCGCGTCCTCTGCCTTGCGCAGCAACTCGGCCACCTCCAGGTCGAGCTGCCTCATCGTCTTGTCCGCATGCTCAAAGCTCACCGCCGAGTGCCGGCTCGCATTTGCGAGTATCTTTGTCCCGTCGATCGCCACCGTGATCCCGCCCACCTTCAGGACCCCGCAGCCGGCCGCAAGCTCCAGCACCTGGGCAAAACAGGCTCCCAGGAGCGCCGCGTTCTCGCGGCGGAACGCGCAGAGCGTGTCGTGGTCCGGATGGGTGTCCGCACACAGGAGCCTCACCGCCACGTTCTCGTGGGTCGCCCTCTCGATCTGACGGCTCGAGAAGACTCCCGTCGCATAGCTGTAAATC
>Ga0302325_10000761_pt1 | contig 86215 bp, 75 predicted proteins | sample Palsa_T0_2_FD_201948 | JGI IMG/M metagenome (GOLD analysis project Ga0302325, IMG submission 201948) | Peat permafrost microbial communities from Stordalen Mire near Abisko, Sweden - Palsa_T0_2 | ecosystem: Environmental > Terrestrial > Soil > Palsa > Peat permafrost | place: Sweden: Abisko...
ACCAGTGGCTCATCCTCAACGAGTTTCTGCCGACGCTCGTCGGGCGGACGCTTGCAGATCATGTGCTCCGAGAAGGCCCGCAATGGTTTCGTCCGGGGCACAGTGGATTTATACCGCTAGAGTTTGCTACGGCGGGATGTACGATCAAGGAACGGTGTTTGAGTTCACCCCCGCTGCTGCTGGAAGCTGGACAGAGTCGATCTTGCATAATTTCGCCAGCAACCCAGATGGCGCCGAACCTTACTACGGCAATCTCATCCTCGACGCGGGTGGAAACCTCTACGGAACGACTGAACAGGGCGGCGCGAGTGGAAACGGCACAGCGTTCGAATTAGTACCTGGCGCTGGCGGCATCTGGACGGAAACTGTGCTGCACAGCTTCAACGACAACGGCGCGGATGGCTACAACCCCCTCGGCGCTCTTGTTCGCGACGGCGAGGGAAATCTGTACGGGACAACTGAGCTCGTCGGCGGTACATACAACGGAGGCATCGTGTTTGAGATCAAACCTTGAGTTCCCCGCCTGAACCTGCCTTACTATGGGACGACGGACGTCTTCTTGAGATGGATCTTAGGGAGCGTTGGTTTTGATATAACGGCGGGCGAACGTCAGGAATGTTGGCCAATTCGGGCCGGCTGTGTGTCCTCCGGTGTGTTGGCGAAAGGCGATGTCGCCATCGATGAGTGCGGTTTCGATGGGAGGGAGCTCGGCTGTTCCCAGATCTTTCTTCCCCAACAGTTTGTATACGGGGCCGGCGCCCACCGCTCCCAGAAACATTCCCTTGGCATCGACCCAGCCGCCTTCCACTTGCTGCGATCCGCTGCTGATGAACACTGGGCGCGGCGCGCACAGCGCGATCAGTTCGTGGGAGTCGACGGGCAGGTCCTCTGCCGTCAACGGGCCTGCGTATTTTAGAAAGTTGCCCGCCATCCAGTGATACTCGGAGGACGAGGCGATATTTTCGATTTGCTCACCGAAATTGCGGCGCCAAATCTTCGCTCCGCCTGCGCCCGACGACGCGATGAAACCAATGGCGAAGCGCTGATCATAGGCCATGGTGACCAGCGCGGCTTTTCCGTAGCGCGAAAGTCCCTCGATACCGACCTGATGGGCATCGACGGACTTGTCGGTCTCGAAGTAATCGAGCGCGCGGCTCGCTCCCCAGGCCCAGGCTCGCAGAGCGCCCCAATCATCAAGTGAGCGAGGCTGGCCTTTGTTGACGAGACCGATTATGCCATCGGTCAGACCGGCGCCGTTATCGGCCTGCACGGTGGTGGGAATCAGGATCGCGTAACCCCAGCCCAGAGCCAGAACTTGCTGTTGCCACGTGGGTCCGCTTCCGAGAAAGGCGGATCGCTGCGCGTCCGTCAGGCGATTGAGTAAGGCCTCCCGCACTTCCGGACTCAGCCCGAATTCCATGATGACGGGAACCGGTCCGGTGGCCTTGGCAGGGGTGGTCAACGTGAGTTGGATATCGACGTGAATGAGCGGATAGGAAGAATTATCGACGTGCCCGACGAGTTTCTTGGTTGTGGCGGGCAGACCCTCGATGGTTTCTGAGACGGTGCTGACGACCTCCCAGTGCACGCTGGGCGTTTCACGGGGAACGCGCCCGTAGATTTCACGGTCGAACGATTCCACGATTTCTGGACGGCGTCGCTTCCACCAGATCTCCGGCGAGGTAACTTTCTCGCCGTCATTCAGCCGGAGAGGATCGGGCAAGTTGATATGAAGGGAAACCTTCGCTTCGTCAACATTGGCGGCGTTGGGAGACTTGGGGTCGCCGTCGGGGCCGCGGCGGAGCGGAGCAATGTGCAGCAGGTCGAGAATTCGTTGATGATCCTGATCTGCGGTCAAATGCACTTGCGGGGGCGGGTTGTCCCCCGCGGGGAGCAGGGCAAGCAAAAAGAAGAGCAATGGCGCGAGCATGGAAGAGGCGACGGGCATGATCAACGAGTGCCGGTCAAAATGTCCACCGTGATCTGATCCAGCCGCTCATAGGGCAGGCGCTTCTTCATGATGGCGTCTTTATCGAATACATGCGACTGCAACGTCGCGGCTCCAGGTTTGGAGAAGCGGCCCACGCTGGGCGCACCGTTCGAGTTGGACGAAATTTCATGCAGGATCGCCTGGATTTCCTTGTCGGCATTCCAGTGGCGCGCCTTCTCTTTCAGGATCAGATAGGTACGCATGCATCCGCGGGCGAAGTCTCTGACGCCTTCGTAGTCTTCGGTGCGGTAGGCATGAGCGTCGAAGTGGCGAGAACCGGCATAGGCTACGTCTTCCAGGAACTTCACCAGCCAAAACGCGGATTTCAGGTTGGCCGAGCCGAAGCGGAGATCCTGATCGTAGCGGCCCGGACTCTGGTCATTAAGGTCGATGTGGAAGAGTTTGCCTGCTTCCCATGCCTGGGCGACGCCGTGCATAAAGTTGAGGCCAGCCATATGTTCGTGCGCAACCTCCGGGTTCACACCCACCATCTCGGGATGATCGAGTGTGGGAATGAAACCGAGGTAATGTCCGGTCGTGGCCATGTAGATGTCGGCGCGCGGCTCGTTGGGCTTGGCTTCCATAGCAAACTTGTAGCCGTAACCGCGGTCGAGATTGTACTCGCAAAGGTAATTCACGGCTTCGCGCAAACGTTTTACCGCTTCATCGGCGCGGCGGCAGGCATCGGTTTCAACTCCCTCGCGACCACCCCACAACACGAAAATCTTTGCCCCCAGTTCAGCTCCAATGTCCATCGCCTGCATGGTTTTTTGCAGGGCGTAAGCTCTTACTTCGGGATCGTTGGCCGTGAAGGCTCCGTCGCGAAACACCGGATGAAAGAACAGCGAGACCGTGGCCATGGGCACAACAATCCCGTGGTCGGCGCAGGCCTTGGCAAATTTCTTCACGATGCTGTCTCGCTCTGACGGAGTTGCGTCAATAGGAACCAGATCGTTGTCGTGCAGGTTCACGCCCCAGGCGCCCACTTCCGCGAGGAGCGCGACTATATCGACCGGCGCGATGGAGGGTCGCACGGCTTCGCCAAAAGGATCGCGGCCGCGATTCCCGATCGTCCACAGGCCAAACGAAAACTTGTGCTCCGGTTTCGGTTGATACGTTCCGTTCTCTGTCATGAAAGCTTCTCTCCGTGAGCTGTATGATGAACTAAGAAAAAACTTCTTTCAATGCCGGGTACAGGCGGCGGTAGGCGGCATAACCATTTTTCATGGTGGCAGAATTGGCTGGATCGGGACGCACCCGGTCTTTGACTCTGACGACAGCCTCACAAGCCGCGTCCACCGAAGGCCAAATCTTCGCTCCTACACCGGCAAGAATGGCAGCACCGTATGCGGCGCCCTCCTCGGCTTGCACGGTTTCGACTTCGTGCCCATATACGTCGGCTTGAATCTGTCGCCATAACGGGGAGCGTGCGCCGCCCCCGCCTAACCGGATGTGCTCGACGGGCACGTTCATCTCCTGGAAAATGGTGAACGTATCTTTCAGGCTGAACGCAACGCCTTCGAGAATGGCTCGCACCACGTGGGCGCGCGTATGAGATGCTGTGAGCCCAACCAGCGCGGCGCGAGCGTTCGCGTCTAGATGCGGAGTTCGCTCTCCCATCAGGTAAGGAGCCCAGAGCAGGCCATCTGCGCCGGCGGGCGTCTTGGCCGCTTCGGCAGTCAGCACTTCATACGGATCTACACCGTTGGAAGTTTGAGGACAGGGGAAATTATCGCGGAACCAGCGCAATGAGAGGCCTGCAGCCTGGGTCACGCCCATGACGTGCCAGCGCCCAGGCACGGCATGACAAAACGTATGCAATCGGCCTTTTGTGTCGAGCGCGGGACGGTCGGTAGCGGCAAACACGACTCCGGAAGTTCCGATGGTGGCGCTGACGGCTCCGGGCCGAACAATGCCCATGCCGGTCGCGCCAGCGGCCTGATCGCCCGCTCCAGCAACGACGGGAGTTCCAGCAGCTAAACCCGTGGCGGCAGCACCGGCGGCGGAAATCTTTCCACAAACATCGGGCGACTCGTACAAGGCGGGAAGAACGGAGGGATCGATTTCGACGGCCTGCAAAACTTCGCTCGACCATCGGCGATGGGCCACGTCGAGCATCAAAGTACCGGAAGCATCGGCGACATCGATGGCCCGTTCACCCGTGAGGCGGAAACGAACATAATCCTTGGGCAGCATCACATGGCGTACGCGCCGCCAATTCTCCGGCTCGTGTTCCCGCACCCACAGGAGTTTGGTGAGAGTGAAATTTGGCAGGGCGGGATTGGAGGTCAGCTGAATCAGGCGTTCAGAACCAATCAACTTGTTGAGTTCCGCGCATTGCGGCTCGGTGCGAACGTCGCACCAGATCAGCGCCGGACGCACGACCGCATCTGCACTGTCGAGCATCACGGCCCCGTGCATCTGGCCGGAAAAGCCGACGCAAGAAATTTCTTCCGCGCGCACGCCGCCTTGTTCCAGAGCCTTGCGCACAGCCACGCCGGAAGCGCGCCACCAGTCTTCCGGATGCTGCTCGGCCCATCCGATTTGCGGGGAAGCAAAGGGCTGATGCTCTTCCGTAGCGGCAGCTAGCACTCGGCCCGAGGGGTCGATGATGACCGCGCGCGTCCCTCCGGTGCCAACGTCAAGTCCCAGAACGCAGTTCGGCATGCTTTCATCCTGCAGTCTTGGTAAACCGCGAGGGCTTCGAGGCTCCTCGGGCCGAGCTGTCAGGCACAAAATCGTGCGGAGAGTAGTGGACTACGCACCGCGGTCGCTGATTTACTAAATCGGAAAATGCTTGAGCGTGAACGTTAACGGCGCTATAGTAGCACACGCGCTTCGGGATGCAAAAGACAATGTGGAAAGACAAAGTCCTATGAGACTTGCAGGCGGCAAATCGCCGCGTGTGGTTGTGTTGCTTTGTGAATTGACTCTGCTTCTAGCCGTTGCCAGCTTCGTGGCAGCACAGAAATCCCCCTCCTACCTTGATCCCAAACTGCCGGTCGACCAGCGCATAGCCGACCTGCTTTCGCGCATGACCCTGGAAGAAAAAGTGGCGCAGATGGAAGGCGCGTGGGAAAACCGGCAGTTTTTCAGCGATCCCAAAGCGCTGTTCGTGGATGAAAAGGGAGACTTTCTTCCAGCGAACGCCGCGGTCTTGCTGAAGAACGGGATTGGCGAGATTTCCCGTCCCAGCGAGAACCGGGACCCGCGCCAGATGGCAGACTATACCAACACTGTGCAACGCTGGCTGAAAGAAAACACTCGTCTGGGAATCCCGGTTCTTTTTCACGACGAATGTCTGCACGGGCACGTCGCGCCGAAGGGAACTTCATACCCGCAGGCGATTGCTTTGGCATCCACCTGGGATCCATCGCTGGTGGAAAGCGTGTTCACCGCGACCGCTGCCGAGGCACGCGCGCGGGGCGCGCACCACTGCCTGGCTCCGGTGCTGGATCTCGCCCGCGACCCGCGTTGGGGACGCACCGAAGAAACCTACGGCGAAGATCCCTATCTTGTGTCGCACATCGGTTTGGCTGCGATTCGTGGTCTTCAAGGACCGGGCTTGGACAGCGCGCATGTGATGGCGACGGCGAAGCACTTTGCCGTACATGGCCAGCCCGAAGGCGGTACGAATGTGGGTCCTGGAAATTATTCTGAGCGGGTAATCCGCGAGTACTTTCTGAAGCCCTTTGAAGTCGCTGTGAAAGAAGGCCACGTGCGGACCGTGATGGCGTCTTACAACGAGATCGACGGCATACCGTCGCACAGCAACAAGCATTTGCTGGACGATATCCTGCGCCATGAATGGGGTTTTCCCGATGAAGTGGTTTCAGACTATTTTGGCATTACGGATCTGCTGAATCTTCATCACGTGGTCGCGACCAAGCCTGAGGCCGCAAAGATGGCGTTGGAAGCCGGCGTCGACATCGAGCTGCCGTTCGAAGACGCGTATCCGAGTCTGATCGATCAGGTTCACCAGGGCAAGGTTGCGGAGAGCGAGATCGACCGGGCGGTCGCACGGGTGCTGCGTCCAAAATTCGAGGCTGGCTTATTCGAGAATCCATACGTGGACGCGGACTATGCCGAAAAGTTGGTGAACAATCCGGAGCATCAGCGACTGGCGTTGAAAGCGGCACACGAGGCGATCGTCCTATTGAAGAATGAAAACCATCTGCTGCCGTTGACGACTTCAAAGTACAAGAAGATTGCAGTGATCGGGCCCAATGCCGCGGACCTTCATCTGGGCGGCTACAGCAATAAACCTGGACGCGGGGTTGGCCTTGTGCAAGCGGTAAAAGACAAAGTCGGGAGCACCGCCGAAGTCCTTTACGCTGAAGGTTGCAAGATTACGGAGACGTTTCCCGACTGGGACGCCGACAAAGTCGTGCTGGGTGATCCGGTGTTAAATGCCAAGCGGATTCAGGAAGCCGTCGCCGTGGCGAAGCGGGCTGACGTTGTCATTCTCGCGCTCGGCGAAAACGAGCAGACGTCGCGGGAAGCTTGGGCGACCAATCATCTGGGCGACCGCGATAGCCTGGATTTGCTGGGCAATCAGGACGATCTGGTCAAGGCTATTCTCGCCACGGGCAAGCCCACAATTGTCTATCTGCAGCACGGACGCCCGAATTCCATCGGCTATATCAGCGAGAATGTGCCCGCAATCCTTGACGGATGGTATTTGGGGCAAGAAGGCGGGACGGCGATCGCAGATGTAATCTTTGGCGACTACAACCCCGGCGGAAAATTGCCGATCACCGTGCCGCGATCGGTGGGACAACTGCCCGACTACTACTATCAGAAGCCCTCTGCCAAGCGCGGCTTCCTCGGTTCCCCGATTACGCCGCTGTTTCCATTTGGCTGGGGTTTGAGTTATACGACTTTTCATTACGGCAATCTGCGAATTACTCCTGACACCATTGGTCCGGAGGGCACAACCACCGTCCTCGTCGACGTAACCAATGCCGGCCAGGTCGCTGGCGCAGAAGTCGCGCAGCTCTACATCCGCGATGAAGTGAGTTCGGTAACCCGTCCGGTCAAGGAACTGCGGGGGTTTCACCGCATCGTGCTCGATCCCGGAAAAACCGAAACCGTAAAATTCACGCTGGGTCCGGAAGAACTTTCATTTCTGAATCGAGAGATGCATCGTGTGGTCGAACCGGGAACGTTCAAGATCATGGTCGGCGGAAATTCCGTTGACTTGATCGAAGCTGCGCTGAGCGTAGCGGCAAGATAGAGGCGGAACTTAAGGACCTAGTATAGTGCGCGGAAAATGGTGATCGTTATGTTGCGCCTCGATCTGGCGTAGGTTTGGTGTTCGACGAACAAGTCAAGGGCTTTCACCACAGAGGAACACAGAGTAAACCGACGATAAATAAACGCCGATCTGTTTGACGCACTATACTATATGCTTCCAGAGCGTGTGCGGGGAGATCCCTCGCCCCGCTGAAGAAAGCGCGGGCCTTCGGGATGACCCCGAGACGCGGGACGTTGGAGAACAAAATCGTGAAGTTCCCGAAAGCTGCGGCCCTGGCCCTTGTTCTTGTGAGCGTGACGGTGTTCGCGCAGAACAAGCGGTCCGAAACGGCGGCGCGCATTGCGATCACGTTCGATGACTTGCCCGCACACGGCCCGCTTCCTCCCGGTACAACGCGGCTGCAGGTTGCGTCTAAGATTCTGGATGCATTGCGCGCCGCCGGCGTGCCCCCGACCTACGGCTTCGTGAATGGGATCGGGACCGAGCGTCAACCGGCCGATTTAGCCGTACTGGAAGCATGGCGGGCGGCAGGTCAGCCGCTGGGAAATCATGCCTGGTCGCACATGAACCTGAACCAGCACTCGACGGAAGAATATGAGGCCGACATCCTGAAGAACGAAGATCTGCTTGGGCGTTTATCCGGAACAAAGGATAAGGAAGACTGGCACTGGTTTCGCTATCCGTATCTCGCCGAGGGGGATACTCCGGCGAAAAAGGCGACGATCCGGGCGTTTCTCAGCCAGCATGGTTATAAAGTCGCAGCCGTCACCATGAGCTTTGGCGATTACCTGTGGAATGAGCCCTACGCCCGATGCAAAGAGAAAAACGATGCGAAAGCGATTTCGGCGATGGAGGAGTCGTTTCTCTCCGCCGCCGATGAAAGCATCAGCTATTATCGGGGGTTATGGCACACTCTTTACGGCCGGGACATTCCTTATGTGTTGTTGATGCACATCGGTGCCTTGGACGCGGAGATGCTGCCGCGACTGTTGCAACTGTACAAGAGCCGCGGTTTTCAGTTTGTCCCGCTCGCCGAGGCGGAAGCAGATGAGTTTTACCGCAACAGTGTCGATCTTCGCCTTCCTGCCGGGCCAGACATGCTGGATTCCGCCATGATCGATCGCGGACAGCCCTTGCCGGCTCGCATTTCCCTGGCTCCGCTGCTGGATGCGATTTGCCGGTAAGATGTAGTGTTTATGCGTAGCGTTTTTCAATCTTGTGTTGATCAGTCGCCATGTAGACGAATGCGCTACAGGAATCGGATCGAAATCTCTATGACAAAGTGGAATGGCGGATGTCGCTGGGCTGCGTTTGCATTGGCAGTCTTCTGTACTACTTTGCTGTTCAACGTGGATGCGAGGGCGCAATGGAATCCGCTGAATCCGGTTGTCTCGGTTCAGCAGCAGGTCGACGGCGCGAAGTTTACGCTGCAGTCCGGAACCCTGCGACTGAAAGTCTGTTCCGACACGGTGATTCATGTCGTGCTTTCGCCGCCTGAGCCCGTGCCGGCCGCGGCCAATCCGGCAGTGATCAAGGAAAAGTGGGCGCCCACGAAATGGACGTTCGCAACCACCAACGACGCCGTCACGCTCACGACTGCGAAACTCGTGGTCACCGTCGCGCGCAAGGATTCTTCCGTTACGTTCAGCGACCCGAGCGGCAAGGCTCTATTTCAGCAGACCGAAGCCAGCCTGACCCCGGTGGTGGTGAACGGCGAGAAGACCTATCACTCTGAGCTCTACTCCAAGCTCTGGGGATCGTATGAGTCGTTCTATGGTCTGGGGCAGCATCAGGCGGGGGTATGGAATTATCGCGGCGAGGCGGTTGACCTTTCGCAGGACAACACTAACATCAGCATCCCCATGTTCCTTTCCACGAACGGCTATGGAATCTTCTGGAACAATGCCTCGCGCAGCCGCTTCAACAATCGCTTTCTTAGCGCCCTGTACCTGAGTTCGGAAGTGGCGAGTACTCTCGACTACTACTTCATTTACGGGCCGGAATTCGACCAGATCGTTGCCGGTTATCGTGATTTGACGGGCCAGGTGCCGATGTTTGGCCGCTGGGCCTATGGCTTCTGGCAGTGCAAGAACAAATACAACACGCAGCAGGAATTGCTCGGCGTGGCCCACAAATACCGCGAGATGCAGATTCCGCTGGATAACATCGTGCAAGACTGGTTCTGGTGGTACACCATGGGCGAACCGGTGTTCGACAAGTCGCGTTACCCCGATCCCAAGGGCATGGTGGATGATCTGCACCAGAACCATGTTCACCTGATGATTTCTTTCTGGCCATATTTTCGTCCCGGCACAAAAACCTATGACGACATGGACAAGCGCGGATTCTTCATCGACAAGATGAAAGTGTCGGGATTTCATCCCGCCGGGCAGGCGCTCTATGACGCGTTCAATCCCGAAGCGCGGAAATATTACTGGAACCTGATGAATCAGGCCCTGTTCAAGATTGGCGTGGATGCGTGGTGGCTCGATACCACTGAGCCCGAGACGGAAGACCGCGAAACCAACATTCTGGTCACCAACAAAACGTATCTCGGCAATGGCGCGCGCTACGCCAACGCGTTCCCGCTGATGACGACGGGCGCGGTATACGACGGACAGCGCGCGCAGAGCGACCAGAAACGCGTTTTCATCCTGTCGCGCTCGGCTTTCGCGGGCGAACAGCGTAATGCCGCCGCCGTTTGGTCGGGTGATATCAACTCGGATTGGACGTTCTTCCGCAAGCAAATTCCTGCCGGGCTCAACTATTCAGTCTCCGGCTTGCCCTACTGGACGACCGACATTGGGGGTTTTGTTTCGGGTGATCCCAACGATCCCACCTATCGCGAGCTGTTCATTCGCTGGTTCCAGTTCGGCACGTTCAACCCGATCCTGCGCGTGCACGGAACCCGCAGCACCAACCAGAATGAGCTCTGGTCGTATGGGCCGGAGGCGCAGAAAATTCTGACGATCTATGATCGTCTGCGCTATCGCCTGCTGCCGTACACGTATTCTCTGGCCTGGAAAACCACCAGCCAGGCCTACACGCCGATGCGGGGCTTAGTAATGGACTTCCGCACTGACGCCCGGGCCGCGAACGTGGGAGATGAGTTCATGTATGGGCCGGCATTTCTGGTCAAGCCCGTGACTGAGCCAGCGGCGAGCATGACCTCGCTGTACCTGCCGTCAGCGAAATGGTACGACTTCTGGAGCGGGGCACAGTCCGAAGGCGGGCGACGGTCTGAAGTGCCGTCACCGCTCGATCGCCTCCCGTTGTATATCCGCGCAGGATCGATTGTGCCCATGGGGCCCGAGATGCAGTGGTCCAACGAGAAGCCCGCCGATCCCATCGAGCTGCGTATCTACCGAGGAGCCGACGGCGACTTCACTCTCTACGAAGACGAGAACGATAATTACAACTATGAGAAGGGCGCGTACGCCACCATTCCGTTTCATTGGGATGACGCTCATCAGGTGCTGACCATCGGCGATCGTCAGGGGACGTTCCCTGGCATGCTGACGGAGCGCACGTTCCAAATTGTTTTTGTTGGGGAGAATCACGGAATCGGCATTGAGGCTGCATCGCCCGACAAAGTTGTGCGCTATTCGGGGAAACAGGTCACGGTCACTCCCTGAGATCCGTCGTTCTGCAGCCATTTTGCAGCCCAGCCGTTTCTCTCATGGCTGTGCCGGCGGAGTGAGAGCCGGTGGGGAACTCGACATTTTCTCCAGAAGTTTGTCCTCCGCCTTCTGATGCAACTCCTGGGCGCGGTGCAGTTCTTTCTCGGCGGAAACCTTGTCGCCCGTTGCTTGATAGAGCCGGCCAAGCTGATAGTGCGCGTCAGGCTGGTCCGGATCAAGCGCAATCGCCCGCAGCAGGCTCGCTTTGGCGCTCTTATACTCCTTCTGCTGCAGATAAATGGCGCCGAGGTCTGTGTGCACGATGCGCAGGCTGTCGTTGATCTTGACTGCGCGCACCAGCAACGAAAGCGCAGCTTCAGGATGATCGTTCTTCCATTCCATGTCGCCGAGATATGCTAACGCCTGAGCGTTTGCGGGATCGACGGCCAACTCCTGCTCGAACTCCTGCCGGGCAACGTCATATTCGTGGGATTTCCAGTGCAGGTAGCCTAGCCCGAAGTGGACGTTGGGCTCGTTGGGAGAAATCTTTTCCGCCGCCTCGAATTCCTTGATCGCTTCCGGCGTCTGGCCCAGACCGTCGAGAGCCTCGCCCATCAGAATATGCGTTGGCGCCGAATCGGGGTTCTGCTGGAGAAGCAGGCGGAACTGCTCAGTTGCACAATCCATCTTCCTCGACCAAAGGCAACTCTGGGCCAGCAGTTGATGGAGTTCAGCATTGTCGGGATCGGCCTTGGAAGCAGGTTCCAGATACTCCTCCGCCAGGGCAAACTTCTTCGCGCCGTAATAGCTCATGCCCAGCAGAGTGCGGGCCTGAGCGTTCGAAGGATCATCATTGAGGGCCGCCTGAAACGCTGCAGCAGCGGCAGGGAAGTGACCCTGCTTGAATTCCGCAAGGCCCAGATTGAGCTCGAGCCCGGGCAGCTTAGGATTCAGCTTTAGAGCCTGGCGGTAGGCGGCGGCCGCTTCGTCGTATTTCTGTAGGCGCGCCAGGTCGACCCCTAGGCTGGCATAGGCGCCGGCATCGCCAGGAGCCTTCTTGATGTACCCCCGCCATGCCTGAGCCGCCTCCGTCCATTTCCCTTGTTGTTCGAGAGCCAAGGCATCCGTAGGCGTGACTTCTTGTGCTCGCAGGAGGGCGGGGAATAGCAGCGCTATGCTCACCCAAAGAATCGCCGACCTTCCTAAGCGCACGCGAGAACCCTCGGTCTGATTCTAAATCAGGACAAAACAAAACCCCGCTCGCCATAGAGCGCGAGCGGGGCAGATTTATCGGTTGGTCCTGGCTAGAAGATCAGCTTCAGACCAAGCTGCAGTTCACGCGGGTCATAGGCCTGCGTGATCGCCCCAAAGTTACCGGGACTGGAGGGGTTGAAGCCGTTCGCAATACCGCCCACGTCTGAGTTCGCTTCAAACTGCGGATGGTTCCACACGTTGAAAGCCTCGACGCGGAACTCCATCCTGAACCGCTCGGAGAACGCGAAGTTCTTCAGCAGGGACAGGTCCCAGTTCTGTCGGCCAGGACCCGTTACGGCGTCAAATCCCGTATTACCGTAGCAGTCCGAACCCGATGCGCACGCCGGACCGCTAAAGTTGCCGGTGAACCACTGCGCAGCCGTCTTGGGATAGCTGATGCTGCCGGTCAGGTTCGGGCGGTCTCCAGAGTTGCCGATGATACTGGAAGCGCTGGCTCCGCTGAGAGTGACGTTGATCGGGGCCCCGGACTCCGCAGTGACGATTGCCGCGAGTTCCCATCCGCCCAGTACCGCTTTGGTCAGGTGGTTGGAATCACGGAAGAACGGCAGGTCATAGACGAAGTTGGCGAAGAACACGTTGTTGCGGTTATATACGGACGGGCCGTAATCGTAGCTCGGTCCGACGTATGGATTGGTGGCATTCTCCAGGTCGCCGCCGCTGCCGGTCGAGGTTGTTTCATCGTATGCGCGTGCCGCCGTGTAGGCTACTTGCAGGTGCAAATCGCGATGAATCTTTCCGGTCAACGACATCTGCAGTGAGTTGTAGTGGGAGTTGGCGCCGTCAAATGCCAAGCGCATGTTGCCAATGCCGGGATAGGTGACCGTCTCGAAATTGAGCGCGCCCGCCGAGACTTCTCCCGGCAAAGCGGCCAACGGCGGCAGGTTGATGGCCTGATAGTAATTTTCATGCCGTCCCTGGCTGCCCACGTACGAGACGTTAAATACGGCATTCGCTCCGATTGCTTGTTGCACGCCCAAGCTGTACTGAGAACTGCGCGGGGGCGGATAGTGGGTAGCAATGCCGGTCACGCCCAGGGGCAGAATCGGCAACGCCGCAGCCGAGATGGTTGCGCCCGAAGCCAAATCCGTACCCGGACTGCCCAGCAGGGCTCCGTTGAGCGTTGGGTCCGGATCACCCGGCGGGTTCACGGCACCGTTATACATATCGTTGCCTTGAATGCGCTCGTAGGTCAGGCCGTAGCCGCCCCGGATGACGGTCTTGCCCGCTCCGGTCAGGTCATAGGCGAAACCAAGACGTGGTCCGAAGTTGGCCCAGGAATCATTTACCAATCCCTTGGGGATGCCGTTCACACCGCCAACTCCAATGCCGTTCAGGTAGAACGAATAGCCGTTGAACGCTGGGTTCGAGCTGGTTTGTACGCCAGGGCTTACGCCGGTGCAGCCGGGATCGGTAGCGCCGCTGCAAATGTGTCCGGCAGAGTCAAACACAGCCGTATTCGCGGTGCTGTACAAGTTGGGATAGAAGTTGGAAGAGAGGTGATCGGCCTCGTAGGTATGCGGAATGCCATCCCAGCGAACGCCGAGGTTCAGGGTCAGGCGGTTGTTCACGCGCCAGTTGTCCTGCACATAAGCCGCCGGCGAGATGTTGTTCCAGTGCCCGCTGATCTGCGCGCCGTCCTCGGAATACGAGTTTGCATACCCCAAGAGGAAGTCCGCGAAATCGTAGCCGGTGTAGCCGCCGTTGAAGGAGTACTGACCTTCTGTATCGGCGAACGCGTTCTGCACCTTCTTGTATAACGCCCAGCTGAAACCAAACTTCAACTGGTGTGCGCCTCTGGTCCAGGAAAGATCGTCGCGAATCTGATAGTCGTTCGCGGCGTTGTTCCACGGCATCCAGTTGACGGTGTAATCGGTTCCCGTAACTCCACCGAGGCTGATCGCGGGAATGCGGTTGTTGGCATTTGGAGTGTTAAAGAGCTCGTTGAACGTATAGTTTGACGGAGCCGATACCAATCCAGCCGGAATGATGTGAATCCGGTTGCCGTTGTAGTTGAAGGAAATTTCGTTCAGCAGCGTGGGGCTGATGATATGGGTTGCGTGGATCACCGCGCTGTAGGCCGGGTTGCCGAAGGTGTTGCCGATGGACGGCGTGTTGTCTCCGCTCCACATGCTGGTTCCGAAGGTTTGCGAGATCTGCTCCGAAATCCAGTGCCCGAAGATCGAGAACTTGCTGTTGAACTGATGATCGACGCGGCCAATCTCTTCCGTCAGATTCGTCGGAGCATTGTTGCCACCCACGAATACTGGAAGCCCCTTGGCGTTGGTTCCGGTCGGAGCCGGGAAGATCCCGCCGTACTTGCCACCCGCGGTAAGCAGTGCAGACGCGCTGGCGCTGATCATGCAGCTCGGAATGGAGGTAAACGGCTGGCCCGGTGTAATACCAGCGGGGGCGACACCGCCGGGGCAGTTTGCGAACTGCACCGAATCTGCCACGATGGCGCCGGTGTTGCATATGACTCCGTCGCATGGGTCAGTGCCGGAAACAGCAGCTCCGCTGGCAGTCGGATAGGCGCTGGTTGGCGGTACCACGACGTTCAGCGAACCGCCATCGATTTCCCTGCGCCATTCCTGGTTGTAGAAGAAGAATGTCGGGTGGGCGTTCATGCCCGGAATTTTCCCGCCAACGTTGAAGCCGAAAATGTTGTACCGGAGTTCTGAAGGACCAACAAAATAGTTGTGCCCGTCGAGGTCGTTGTTGCGGAAGAACTCCCAACCCTCTCCGTGGAACTGCCTGGTACCCGACTTGACGACCGTCGAAATCTGCGCAGCGGTGGCCAGCCCATATTCAGCGCTGTAGTTCGACGTCATGTTGCGGAACTCGGCAATGGCGTCGAGTGACGGCGCGACCGAACCTGAACTGCCGCCGCGGTCAAGGTTCTCGCCGCCGTCGATCAGATAAAGGTTGTGTCCGGCACGCTCGCCGTTGATGCTGACGGTGCTGTCGGCGCTGACCGGCGTGAAGCCGATTCTGGACCCCGTCAAGCTGGAAGCTCCGGGCGCCAAAGCCAACAGCTCATTTAAGCTGCGGCCGTTGGTCGCCAATTGTGTGACCTGCTGACCCGTAATGACGTTGCTCTCTTCACTAGAGTCGGTCTGCACGGCAACGGCGTTGGCTTCCACCGTCACTTCTTCCTGGGTGCTGCCGACTACCAGCTTGAAATCGGCACGGGTACGGTCGCCGACGTCCAGCGTGATGCCCTTTTCCTCCGCAGCCTTAAAGCCGGTTGCGTTGACATGGACGGTGTAGTGGCCGATCACCAGATCCGGCGCCACATATTGGCCGTCTTGATTGCTCGTGGTGCTACGGGTAATCCCCGTATCCACGTTGGTAACGGCAATGGTTGCGTTGGGTACGGCTGCACCCGAGGGGTCAGTCACCGTGCCCACGATCGTCGCCTCCTGCGCCGATGCACGGGGTGCGAACACGGCAAGTAAGAACAGCGAAAACAAGCAAATTGCTAACAACCTGACGTTGCGGCCTTGAACGTTAAGGCCAGAGCTCCCGGCATTCGTGGACGAGAGTGATTTCATTTGCCAAGCCTCCGGAACTGCATGTGCGGTGTTTGAACATTAACCTAAACCTATTACTGGACAACCCGATGTCTACAAACTATCTACAAGCGTTGTCAAGAACAAAAACGATTGTGTACAGGGGAAGCAGAGAAGTCAGGTCTTGAGTGCGTCGCGTTATCTGGGCCCGCGACGCCACGCTGCCCCTATTTGCCGTCACCGTAAACGTTTACGGTATTGGGCCCGGCGTTGTCAAGAAAAATCTCCCTTCGTGACCTTGATAATGATTTGACTGCGGTCACCAGGGACATCTCCGGCCCCGTGCGAACCCGATTCTCGAACCGCGAAAAAACATATAATCTGCCTATTCCGTGCCGGGGGAGTTATACTCGCGCTCATCGATTCCTGGTAACAGTCGATGATGAGAATGATCCCTGACAATGACCGCTGATATATTGGGCAGCCTGATGTGGGGGTATCGTCCGATGTTCACACGAAGCGCTCTTTCTGTTTCGCTCGCAGTGGCTTGCTGTTTAGGCATTTCTTCAGGTCAGCAAGAAAAAACTTCGAGCTCTCCAACCCAAACTGCTATCCCGCCTGCCCAGCCGGAGTTTCCCGTGGTTTTGCAGCAAACCGTGGTCGCGGGCAAAACTCCGCCGGGAACGCATGTGCAGGCGAAACTTGTAGCGGCGACGCTGGTGAATGGCAATGTAATTCCACGCAACGCCGTGCTCTCCGGGGAAGTGATTGAATCGAAGGCAAAGACCTCGAAGCAGCCTGCGCGATTGTCTGTTCGAATGGATTCAGCGCAATGGAAGGGCGGATCTGCGCCCGTTCAAGTCTATCTAACGTCCTGGTTTTATCCGGTGTCGCTGGACGCGGGGCCGAATTTGCAGTACGGCCCGGATCAAGGTGGAAAGGGATCATGGAACGGCATGGGCGAATACCCGAACGGCTCGCGCAGCTACAAACCTTTTCCCGCCGATACCGACAAAGGCAACTCTTCTACGAACGCTTCCTCAGCGGTGCCTTCCAAACGCCCAGTGACCATGAAAAACACTTCCTGCGAGCGCGATAGTGCCGGTGTCGTTACATTGGTAGGCAGCCATTCCAATATCAAGCTGGATACGCTAACGACCTACGTATTTGGCAGCAGCGAACTGGTGGCCAGCAGCGCACATTGAATCGCTCCAATCGAACCCATCGATGCTCTCATCTCTGCTCCGTTCCTTGACCGCTGAATTTGGCCGTGTTACAAGCGTTGGGTCTATTCGTAAACTTTAACGACACAAACACGGTGGCCGATGCCAATTCGAAATCGAATCGTCTGCTTCATTTTGTTTTCTCTGATCGCCGGGCCGAGCACCTTCGCGCAGCAAGCTAACAACCCCGTCTACCTGGACCCCGCAAGGCCGATGGACGAGCGCGTGAACGATCTGATCGGGAGAATGACGCTGGAAGAAAAGGCTTCGCAACTGGTCAACCAGTCGCGCGCCATCCCAAGGCTTCAGATTCCGGCCTACAACTGGTGGAGCGAAGCCCTGCATGGCGTGGCCAATGCTGGAGTCGCGACCGTTTTCCCGGAACCGATCGGTCTGGCTGCAACCTTCGACGTTCCGCTCATCCACAATATGGCGACGGTCATCGGCGTCGAGGGCCGGGCCAAGCATTACCAGGCCGTGCGCGCGGGCCGCCGCGACATTATGGAAGGGCTGGATTTCTGGTCTCCCAACATCAACATTTTCCGCGATCCGCGCTGGGGTCGCGGGCAGGAAACCTACGGCGAGGATCCATTCTTAACCGCGCGCATGGGCGTGGCCTTCGTAACCGGACTGCAGGGAACTGATCCCAAATATTTTCGCGTGATCGCCACACCTAAGCATTTCGCCGTTCACAGCGGCCCCGAACCCTCGCGCCACAGCATCGACGTGCATGTGTCGAAGCACGATATGGAAGATACCTACCTGCCAGCCTTTCGCGCGGCGCTAACCGAAGGCCACGCCGAGTCGGTGATGTGCGCCTACAATCGCGTGAATGGCCAGCCCGCCTGCGCCAACGAATTCCTGCTGCAGGATCAGTTACGCGGCGCCTGGAAGTTCAACGGCTATGTCGTCTCCGACTGCGATGCGGTCGTCGATATCTTTGAAGGCCACCACTTCACCAAGAGTCAAGCCGAAGCGGCGGCGATTTCGTTGAAGCGCGGCATGGACAACGAATGCGCGGACTTCTTCACCGAAACCAAAGACAACTCCGACTACGTGAAATATCTCGACGCCGTCAAGCAAGGTCTGCTCACCGAGAAAGACATTGACGTTACCTTGAAGCGGCTGTTCACGGCGCGGATGCGGCTGGGCGTCTTCGATCCTCCTGAGATGGTTCCTTATGCGCAAATCCCGGAGTCTGAAATTGACAGTGCTCCGCACCGCGACCTTGCGCGAAGAGCCGCCCGCGAGTCCATGGTTCTGCTGAAGAATGACGGAGTACTGCCGTTGGGACCGGGCGTGAAGAATGTCCTGGTCGTAGGCCCGCTTGCCGAGTCCACAGAAGTCCTGCACGGCAATTATGCCGGCACTGCTTCCCACGCGGTGACCGCACTCGAAGGAATTCGCAAGCAGTTTTCCGGTGCGCAGGTTTCGTTCCAGGCGGGCACCGATTTTCTGCGCGAACCGCCAGTCATTCCGACTTCCGTTCTTTACACCGACGACGGCAAGCCCGGGCTCAAAGGAGAATATTTCGCGGGAGACATTTCCGGAACGCCTCAGCTCACGCGCGTCGATCCCTACGTCGATCTCCAGATTCGGCATCGGAACTCCCATGCGCTTCCTGTCCCCCCGGACATGAAAGATTTTTCGGTTCGATGGACAGGCTTTCTTGCTCCCTCCGACTCAGGCACCTACCAGATCGGACTGATGGGTTCGCTGCAGCGCCTGTGGATCGACGGCAAGCTCGTCGTCGACGACGACATCCTTCACGATCCCAATCCGCAGATGGTCAAGCTGGAACTGACCAAAGGCCGCCGCTATGCCATTAGGGTGGAATACAAGGCCGGCGGACGCACCTCGAAGCTGATCTGGTTGCCGTTCAGCGGAGATCCGCTGGTTGAAGCCGTGAACGCGGCGCGCCAAGCGGACGTAGTCGTCGCCGTGGTCGGGATCACATCGAAGCTGGAAGGCGAAGAGATGAAAGTCGATATCCCCGGGTTCCGCGGTGGCGACCGCACCAGCCTGAGCCTGCCCGAGGAAGAGCAAGCCCTGCTTGGTGCACTGCGAAGCGCGGGGAAACCGCTGGTCGTGGTCTTGATGAACGGCAGCGCCCTCGCCATCAACTGGGCGAACGATCACGCCAATGCAATTCTCGAAGCCTGGTATGCCGGAGAAGAGGGAGGCACCGCGATTGCAGAGACGCTGGCCGGGATCAACAATCCTGCGGGACGCTTGCCGGTTACTTTCTATAAAGGCGTGGAACAGCTTCCGCCCTTCGAAGACTATGCCATGAACAACCGCACTTACCGTTACTTCAGCGGAACGCCGCTCTATCCCTTCGGTTATGGGCTGAGTTACTCGACGTTTTCCTATAGCGGTTTGAAACTCTCCCGCGATCACCCCAACGCTGGAGATCCCTTGACGGTTGAATTTGATGTGCGGAACTCCAGTCAGAGACCCGGGGATGAAGTGGCGGAACTCTATTTGACCTTCCCCAAGCTGGAGGGCGCGCCGCTCAAAGCGCTTCGCGCATTTAGCCGGGTTCATGTCGAAGCAGGCGACTCGACACACGTCATGCTGATCCTTCAACCGCGGGATCTTAGCTATGTCAACGAAGCGGGTGACCGGCTGATCGCACCGGGCGACTACACGTTGACGGTCGGAGGAGGTCAGCCGGGCACGTCGACGGCGCAGGTCGAATCCCACATCTCGATGCAAGGGGAAATGCGCTTGCCCGAGTAAGCGCCGGCGCGGCGGCCGATTCTCTTCTCTACGCGATGTCGCTGTGCAATTCGTCGCCATTTCGAGAAGCGTTGTCTCGAAATGTTTCCTTGGCGTGTTGCCGAAGAAAGAAATCCAGGTTGCCGCGCATCACCAGATGCGGTGCCAGAGTGACTTGCGAAGAGGGAACTTCGCCCTCGGTCAGATGCGCGCGTAAAACTCGAAACGCCATCCGGCCCTGAGTGCGCGGCCGCTGATAGATCGTGGCCGCCACCGCGCCCGATCGAATGTGTGGAACCAGATCGGAGAATAGATCGGTCGTGATAATGGTCACTCGATTCAGAACCTTCGCGTCCCGCGCCGCTTGCAGCACAGGAATCGAGCCTTCCGTGGTAACGTAAATGCCCTTAAGATCGGGATGTTCTTCAAACAGCGCGCGGCATTTACTGTAGGCTTCCTCGGCAACGCCATGATCTTCCACCGGCGGAAGCAGCCGAAGCTGGGGATAGAAAGACCGCAAGATGCTCTCGAACGCGTCTGATTTCTGCGCGTGCTCCGTGATCGCAGTGTCAAACAGAGTAATCGCCACGCAGCCTTCCTGCTCGCCAATGAATCTGCCCATCAGATCGGCGGCAATCGATCCACTGGCCAGGGTGTCGATCGCCACCAGCCCCAGTCGGCCACTGTCGGGAGCGTCCGTGACGGCGCACACCACCGGAATGCGCGCCCGGGTGGCGCGCCGAATCCACGGCCGAAATGTCTTTGGATGGCTGGGGAACGTAATGATGCCATCGACCTTGTCGCGGATCGCCGCCTCAAAAATCTCTTCCTGAACGTCGCCCAGATTCGCGTAAGTCTTGAAATCGAGTTCCACGTTCTCCAGCGGCGCCGATCCGGCTTCTTCGCGAATGCCGGCCCGCACTTCGTCCCAAAAAGAGGTCGTCCCGCGCAAGGTATTCACTGACACGCGAAGGCTTTTTTTCGAAGATAAATAGCGGGCCGCCAGGTTCGGCCGATATCCCAGAGCTTTGGCGGTGCGCAGCACTTTGGCTTTGGTGGCGGCGCTCACGTCTCGACTATCGTGCAACGCACGATGCACGGTGCCGATCGAGATATTCAGGGCCTGCGCGATATCGTGAAGCGTTACCGGGGATTTGACCATGGAATCGCCCGTTTGACTACGTGCCCTTTACCGTGCCGAAGCCGGAGCGAATTTGATGCAGTACAGCAACCCGATTAACGCCAGGATCGCTCCCCACCAAACGCCGGCGTGAAGCTGAAACAGTACCAGTTGGCTGGCGGGCGGATGCATCCACTCCCACACTCCCGCGCCGAAAATAAGAACTCCATTCACCAGCAGCGAGATGCCGATAAAGAACCAGATTGAAATGCCGCTTTCGTGCATACTCCTCCTGTTGACGGCGAGCTCCGCTACCAGAAAATGATGTTAAGAATCACGAAAATCACACCGACGATAACCGCCCAGAATACTGGCCTCTTATACAAAGGAAGGGTTCCGACCGCTGGAATCTCCGTCATACCATAAACCAGGCCAACCAGCTCTCGGTCAGTCTTCGGCTTAGTCATGAGACTTACAAGTACAGTCACTACGACACAGACTAGGAAAGACCATGTCGCCTGATACATGTCTTGAGCCAGCCCTTTGGCATCGGGAGAAAGAGCTACGTAACGCAAGGCCGTGGGATCAATTTTCACCCAGGTCCACAGGCTGACCGAACACACAGTGCCACACAGCAATCCCCAAAATCCGCCCGGCCCCGTGGTCCGCTTCCAGAGCATCCCCAGGATAACTGTACCGAACAGCGGAGCGATGAAGAAGCTGAACAGCGCCTGCACATAGTCCATGATGCTGGCGAACTGCATCACCAGATACGCAGTTCCAATGCTGATCAGGACGCCCATCACAGTCGTCCAGCGGCCCATCGTCACGTAATGCTGGTCGGTGGCATTTTTCTTGATCAGCGCCCGGTAGATGTCATACGTCCAAACCGTGGTGAAGGCGCTGACATTTCCCGCCATGCCCGACATGAAACCGGCGATCAGCGCGGTAATTCCCAGCCCAAGCAAGCCCGGCCCGCAATAACGGGCGAGCATGAGGGGAAGCACATCGTTGTAACTATGGCCGCCCGCGGTCACCGCCGATTCCGCGGTCAGCTTCATGGGAAGCACTGCCAGGCCCAACAGTCCAGGCAGAATCACGATGAACGGCACCATCATTTTGAATCCGGCGCCGATGATGGGAGCGATTTCTGCGCTGCGCAGGTCCTTCGCCGTCAGCACGCGCTGCACCACCAGAAAATCAGTGGTCCAATATCCCATCGAAATGATCGCGCCCAGACCGAACACAATGCCCGTCCAGTGGATGCCCATCGGGTTCGTAGAGAACGACCCCAGGCCCGACCAGAGATGGACATATTCCGCAGACGCGCGTTGTGCAATCAAAATCTTAAGGTTGCTCCAGCCGCCGGTTTCGATCAGACCGAGGATCGGAATCAGCATTGCTCCCGCCCAGATGAGAAAGAACTGAAGCACTTCATTAAAGATGGCCGACCGCAGCCCGCCCAACGCAACATAAAGGGCCACGGTGATCGACGAAACCCAGATGCTGAAATTGATGTCCCAGCCAAGCACGATCTGCATCACCTTGGCCATGGCGAACATGTTGACGCCGCTCATCAGAACCGTCATGAACGCAAATGAAACGGCGGACAGAACGCGGCTAGGTTCACCGAAGCGCAATTTCAGATATCCGGGCACGGAATGGGTCTTGCTGATGTAGTAGAAGGGCATCATCACCAGCGCCAGGAAAAGCATGGCCGGTATGGCGCCGATCCAATACCAATGTGCCGCCAGAATGCCGTATTGGTATGCCGAGCCGGCCCACCCCATCAATTCCAAAGCGCCAAGATTCGCGGAGAGGAAACTCAACCCCGCAACCCATGCGGTCATTTCCCGCCCGGCCATGAAAAAGTCTTCGCTCGTGTTGGCCCGGCTCTTGAGATAGAAACCGATGGCCAGAACCAGGGCAAAGTAGAACGCAACGACGATCACATCGACTGTGGATAGATGCACCAACTGGGTAGTATGCAATCGCGACTCCTGTCTGTGAATGAACCCCTGAAACCGCGCCAGGGTGATGCGGCACCACAGCGTAAACGTTTTCAGGCTATGCGTCAAACCCAAAACAGAGCGCTTGCGAGGGATGTGCTGGAGGCCTCATGCGAGGGAATCATGCGATGAAAACCGAGGAGGAATGCCGGGGATTATTTGTTCCATGATCGCTAGTTCAGGATTCCAGTTTCGTGGGACAGCTCCTACGGCCTGGTGGTAAAATCCGCGGTGCCCAGCCTCACGATTGTCCCCCTGGATCGCGGCCCCGCGCTCGGCTCAGTCTCGTTCTTGGTCTCCGCCTTGGTTTCCGCGGGCTTCTCCGTCCACACTCCGTAGACGCGCCCACCGTACGCGGCCAGACCGCTGTAATCGCCGAAGAACACGCCACCCGCTTCGAACGGTTCGTCAGACCAGGCATAGTTGGCAAACGTTCGTCCGCTATCGGTCGAGCGCGCCAGAACCACAATCTGTTTTCGATTGCGCGGATCGCGGCGCCGGTCATAAAAGATGACGTTTACCGATCCATCGGTGGGATCGACCGCAAGCCACTGAAAAAATTGTTCGACGCCGTTGTGGACCGGATCGTTATTGGCCCGCACGGGCGCAGACCAGTGCTTGCCACGATCACCCGAACTTGAGATAAACACGTCCATATCGCCATTACGGTAATCGCTCCAGGTCACGTAGAGCCGGTTGCTTTTCGGATCCACGGCGATCTGGGGGAATCCGTTGGCACGGTCGAGTGTGTCGATGGCGAACATAATGGGCGCGGTATGAATAATCGGCCGTTCCTTCGAAAACGTGCGGCCCCCGTCGTGCGATGACGTAAGAACAATCTCGTTATCCTGGCTCCAGATGGCATACAGCGTCCCATCCGAGGTGACGGCTCCCATGAATCCTTCGGCGGCGCCGTTGTCGTCGCGGGGCAGGCCCGGGTGAGCATCGATCTCGATCGGCTGCGACCAGGTCTTGCCGTCGTCGGTTGAACGCGAGAGCACGATCTGCGAATCCGCCAGCCGCCAGCGCGTCCAGCCGATATACAGATTTCCAGCGTACTTGCTCTTCGTGTTGTCGGCGACGATATAGGGTTTATCTTCGAACGGTATGCCCGCCGTGGAGGTCTGCTCGGCCACTGGAATATGATCGGCCTCCCAGGTCTTTCCGCCGTCAAGAGAACGCCGCACGAAAATTCCATTCCGCGTGGCGCCATGCGCCCAGTAGTTAAACGTGCCCAGCCGGTCGAAGGCGATATAACAAACGAAAGCGTGCCCCTGATTATCGAACGCAGCGGAGACATCACCTGAGATTCGATAATTCTTCGGATCGGTGCCCTCCGCAGGCGTCCACGTTCGCCCGGCGTCCTGCGAATACGAGGCGTGCACGTTGTCTTGAAAGACCGCAACCACCTGCTGCGGGTTCGCAGGGTTGACCGCGATGCCAGGCTCGGTAAAAAATCCCGGAGCGGGGGTAAGCGTAAAAATCTGCGCCTGCGGCGCTTTGGGCAAGTCCTTCGCAGCATCCTGCGCGCACAAGAACTGCGACGAAAAGTGAATTAAGAGAAGAAAAGAAGCGAGCAAAAGTCGACAGCGCAAGATTCGCATGCAGATTCCTCAGAGTTGCAATCCATCCTAATTCCGGTTTTCTACGGGAGCTAAGCCTCCGCTCAATGCCCCGCCGATGCCGCCTGCGCCAAGCCCGCAAATTGAATCTTAATCGCCTTGATCTCGTAGGGTTTCGTAGGCACGGTCACCACGCCATCATGCAAACTCAAACTACCGATTGTTTTCTCCATCAGATTCGTTTCGGACGCCGACACTGCCCCCGGTGGCAGGTGCAGAGCAACATCGCCCGACTTGCCGGCCCATTCGTAGAAGTGCAGAACCAGAGCGTTGTCGTCCTCTGCCTTCTTGAGCGCGGTGACGATCACATTGTCAGAATCGGTCCGCACGAATGAATACGACGGCGGCAACGCGCCTTCGTGCCTTTCCGTGGGCAGGGGCAACAGCTTGTAATTCTGCTCGTAGCCCAAGCGAATCGTAAACGCCTGTTTCCAGTCGCCCGCGTGCGGATACAGCGAGTAGGTGAAATCGTGCACGCCTTCGTCGGCGTGCGGATCGGGCCACGCCGGCGAGCGCAGCAGCGACAGACGCAGCACATTTCCCTTCGCGTCGTATCCGTACTTGCAGTCGTTGAGCAGGCTGAGCCCGTGCTTGCCCTCCGATATATCGGCCCAGCGCTGCGCGGGAACCTCAAACTGCGCCTGTTCTGCTGGCGTGTTCCGCGTGGTGGGGCGCTCGACCGATCCAAACGGAATTTCGTACGTCGCTTTGTCGCTATGCGCGCTGACGGGAAACGCTACCTTCAGCAGTATGTGTTTCTCGTGCCAGTCGGCGTGCATCTTCACATCGACGTGTCCCGCGCCGTCATACAGAGTGACGTCCTGAATGAAAGTTGAACTCTGAAAGTGCTTTTTGATGCGAATCGCCGCGCGCAGCGGTCCGCTCTCGATCAGCTTTACTTCATCGGCCTTGTCGAGATCCCAGTGTTGCTTTTCGAAATCAGCGTCAATGTTCCACGCGTCCCACTGTTTCGGCTTGTCCACAAACGCCTGCAGCAAGTTGCCGCAGATGCGGTCCTTCGGGCCGCCCGTGTCGGTTTCCGCCGGTGCCAGCGCTTCGGTGCCGCTGCGTTTGTCGAACAGGCTGGTCATGCATCCGGTCTGCGGATCGATCTTGACGCGAATGATTTCGTTCTCAAGGGTGTCCGCCGAAGCCTTTAGAGAGCTGTGGGGCAGACGAGTGCGGGGATGAGCCGATTGTTCCTGCGGCATGGGAACGGGCGCGGCTGCGGGCGGGGCCGCGTGCACAAAAAATGTCTGGTAGCCCAACGACGGAACGTCCACCTGCACCAGGAAACGCGCGCGGTGAGTGTCTTTATCTATCGACAGCAACTGCGTTTCGAGGTCACCCCCGCCGTAGGGCATTACGGCAATCCCTTCAGCCGCGGAGGGAAGCTGCGTTTCCAGTTCGACGACCTCAACGCGCGGCCAGGAGAGCGGATTGAACAGGATCACCGGTTGCGCCCCCTCGATCGGGCCCGTCGTATTCACATGCGCCGCAATTTCATTCAACGCGCCCTGCGTCACGAGTTCCGCGGCACGGTTCACGTCTTCCAGATTGCGCTTGGCATCCAGATAATTCACCGCAATTCCCGAGCCCGGCATGATGTCGTGAAAGTGATCGAACAACAGGTTCTTCCAGGTCTGCAACATGTCTTCCTGCGGGTAAGGCCGCCCATACAACGCCGCCAGCGAGGCGAATTTCTCCGCGTTCAACACATTCTCTTCGCTACGCCGAATCCGCCGCTTGGTCTCCGCCTGAGTCGTAAAAACTCCGCGATGATATTGAAAGTAGAGTTCGCCATCCCATGTGGGAACTTGCATCGTGGGCAGCTTCTTCTCGAGATCGGAGAAAAAGTCGCGCGCAAAACTGAACTGCATCTTAGGAAACACCGTGTCCGGCGCGCGAAGCTGATCGGCATGATCGAGCATCGATCGAGTCGGACCGCCGCCGTGATCGCCCACGCCATATAAATGCATCATCTCGGGCTCGTCAGAAAGTTTGGGGCCGTATATCGAGGGCATCCAAATCGACAAATCTCTGGCCAGAGGCTCAGCGTCGATGCCGCCCGCGTAGTCATGCGGAAAATAAGTCAGCAACCGGCTGCCGTCGGGCGATTGCCACCAGAACAACTTGTAAGGAAAGGTGGTGAATTCATGCGCCCACAGAAGCTTTTGCGTCACGAAGTAATTCATGCCCGACTTTTTGTATATCTGTGGAAGCTGGTAGTTGTACCCGAACGAATCGGGATTCCAGCCGATCTTCACATCGACCCCGAAGTTCTTTTCAAAATAGCGCTTGCCGACCAAAATCTGCCGCGCCAACGATTCGCCGTCGGGCATGTTCAAGTCCGGTTCCACCCACATGCCGCCGATCACTTCCCAGCGGCCTTCCTTCACGCGCTGCTGAATCTGCTGGAACAGGTCCGGATATTTCTCCTGCATCCATTCATAAGTGCGGGCGGACGACATGGTGAACTTGAAGTCCGGGTATTCACGCATCAAGTCGAGCACGCTTTGGAAGGTATTGCGCACCACTTCCACCGTCTCCGTCCACGGCCACAGCCACGCCATATCGATGTGCGAGTTGCCCACAATGCGAATCGTGAATTGCTGCATCCACGGCTTAAGAGCTTCCAGCTTGGTCTGAGAGACCCGAAGGGAAGCGTCAAACGCAGCCTGATCTCCCTTCTCCAGCGGGGAAAAGTCAATCGCGTGCAGCGCGGCGTCAAGCTGTTGCTCGCGTTCCGCCTTTCCTTCCTGATACGCATCGATGGTGGGACGCGCTGCCAGCAGTTGCGTGCGCAGAAAGCCAGGATCGGGCCGCGACTGCGGCGGATCGATGAGCAACTCGCTGTGAAAAAACTCGGATTGCACCGAATCTTTCGCAACCACCCGCGCCGCCACCAGAAACTTCTGGCCAGGTTGCGCATTCTCGGTGAGCAGCACCGGAAGAATGTTGTCGTCGTCGCCGCGGTAAACCATCGCGCCGTTCGAAAAGACTGTAATCATCAGGCTGTCGGGGCTGCCAAAGCGTAAATCGATCCACACCCGGGAACCTCGCGTCGCATATCCGTTGATCTTTTCGGGTATCTCGATCCAGCGCCGAAAAACCTTTGTTCCCGACCAATGCTCCTCTTTCGTGTTACGCCCACCCGGGCCGGAAACGTTCTTAACGGTCCAAACGCCCCAATCTTTGTCGTCAAGGCGCGCGTCTTCGGGATGAGGCACGTCAGCGTGAAACTGCCACTCCGCTTCGCTCAAGTGGGTGAGCGATGCCAGTTTGTCCAGCGTCGCCTTCGACGAATCTGCTGGAACATTCTGCTGGCTGAAGCAAGCGGTGGCAAGAAACAGGATTGCGGAAACCCAGAGGAGACGGGAACGATTCATGGTCAAGAGCGCCTTTCAGAACAATGGGAAAGTGTCTGGAAAGCAGACCACAGATTATCGCTCAATCCTCGTACCTCGTGTAGGGGCTCGAACGAAGCGAGGAGAGCGCCGGAGACAACAACTATTTCTGGCCACCTATTTCTGGCGCACCGCGGACTCAACTTCCTCATACAACCCCGGAAGCCGCTGCGCATCCGCGACGCAATTTCCAAATCGCGCGGACTCATACACGTTTGTGAACCGGGCGACCGGCTCACGCAGACGCAGGTCTTCAATCTTGCGCAAGAACTCCTGCGCGGTCTGAGCGGCGGGCCGTTGCAGTCCAAGCCGCGCCAGCAGACGCGCCATGCGCTCATACCACATCGCGGCCGCCTGCTCGGGCGAGCGTTCCGGATGCGCGCTCAGCCAGCGTTCGTGCAGCCCACGGGCAATGCGCGCCAGATTCGCCAGCAGAAGAAGGCTCAGAACAATCCCCAGACCGCCCAGGCTCCATCGTCCCGGCGAAACCTGCACGCGCTCCTGTCCGCGCCGCGCCCACGCCAGCATCGCTTCATAACGCTCGCGAGCCCAGGCCCGCGCACCCTCCCACGCGCCGCGCGAACCGGTAATCGCCGCCTTGCCCAGTTCGAACTGATGCGAGCTGTCATAGGTCACAATCCACTCCCGCCAGAACGACGCCATCGCATCGATATAAAGCGCAATGCGCCCCCATCCCTGCGGAGTTCCTCCGCTGCCCGACGGAGTCGGATCAAACGTCTGCCAACCGTAGCCCGGAAAATAGGCTTCCACCCAGGCATGAGCGTCCTTGGCGCGAATCACATAACTGCCGGTCAGATCGTTGAATTCGTCGCTGCGGAATCCGTTGACCACGCGGGAAGGAACGCCCAGAGTTCGCAACATGACCGCCATCGCCGACGCAAAATACTCGCAATGTCCCTGCTTGCGCACGAACAGGAAATTTGCAATCGGATCTTTCGCCGCGCTTTGCGGCAACTCCAGCGTGTAGGCAAAGTGGGTGCGAAGATATTGCTCAATGGCAGCGGACTTGTCGTAGTCGGTGCCCGCCCTGCTGGTGATTTGCGCGGCCAGCTGGCGCACGCGCGGGTCGGGCTCGGTCTTCAAGGTCAGATAGGAAGCGGCGACTTGGATCGGATAGCGGTTGCCCGCGGCCCGCAGCTCCGCCGCCGAAGGCGTGGCGATGTCAGAAGTCGCCTCATAGCTGGTGATCGCATGCTGCGGATCTACGTTGTAGACCGCCCCTGCATAATCTACCTTGATGTGATAATCGCCGCGAATGCTGCGTGCCCACGGAGCAAGGAAGAAAACGTTGGTGCCGATCGGTTCCATCAGCACGCGGTAATGGATGATGTTCTCGCGTCCCAGGCTGGCCGCGTCATACGACCTGGGCGGCGCATCGACCCGCGGTACTCCAAAGCTGGAGTCAGGCTGGCGGTCCACCTTAATCAGTTCCATCGGCCTCGACCACGACCGCCCGTCAAACTCCGACAATGCCACGCCGCGCCAATGCAAATCATGTTGGCCGAGTTTGTCGCCATCAATCTGAACGTGCATCACCACCGCGTTCGACTGCTGGATTTGCCCAATCTGCCCCAACTGCACGCGGTCGCTGAAGCCCGAAGAAAAATCCGTGCCGAACGAATACCCGCCCAGATACCCCGCCGACATGCGCGGCATCAGAAAAAACAACATCGCCCCGCAAATCAGGATCATCACCACCAAAAGCGGCGCAACCCGGATCAGCGCAAATGCCAGATGCCGGTGTTCGTTCGCATCCCGCGAATGCCGCGCCTGGATGCTGGCATCCAATCCTGAGCGCCGCATCTCCATCAGCACAAACGTGGCCACAGCCATCAAAGTGAAAACCGCAAACGAGAAAAGAAACACACTGTCAACGGTCAGCACCGCCGAAGCCAGCACCATCAGAAAAGCCAGGATCGCCAGTGTGACGTAATCGCGGTCCCGCCGCAAAGAAAATGTCCGCACCACCACACCGAACAATGCCAGGTGTACGGTTGCCGGAAGAAAGCTGCGTGAAAAAACAAAATAGTCGATGCCGAAGAAAACAAAATACGCAACAGAAAGCGGAGTGGTCCAACGCTCCGAGATGACGAACTTTCGCCGCTTGGCCAGCATGTAGCCGCGAATGGCCAATGCCAGGCCCACTATCACCATCGAAGGTATGTCCAGCCCGCCGGTGCTCGCCAGCGTGGCAAAACCCGTCAGCACCAGAAGGTATAGCGAGAGCTCGAAATAGTGATCGATGGCTCGCCGCAAAGGAATCACACCGGGTTGTGAAGTGGTAGCGGCCATCACAGAACCATGTAAGAACGGGCCCAAAAAAGAGACCATGTGGGGACAGCCGCCTCGGCTGTCCGGCAAGCGCAGCGAGCAAATCCTGCCGCCCGCGCGCCTTCACACCTCTATTGTTCGCTATTCGTCACCAGGAAGGGAAGGCTTCGCCGCGGAATTCTTGCACCGAAAGTCACATGAACTTCCCGATTGCATCAGGAATAGCTCACGAGCCGAGAGCCCCCCAACAAACCACAATGCTAAAATATCGTAGGTCAGGTATCGGTCTCACGCGACGTACTCTCGCCAACCCCGCCAGGTCCGGAAGGAAGCAACGGTAACGGGCTCTTGCGTGTGCAGTGAGGTCCCGGTACCTGACTTTTTTTCCACCAAACCTTCCTGCCAAGAGATAGCGAACCGGCAAGCGGGTCCTCTGAAGCAACTCTTGTCATCCTGAGCGGAGCGCTTTTCAGCGCAGCGAAGGATCTCATACTCCACGACTCACCGGGTGTGCAACTCGCCTCACACAAGCCGCGCGGACCATATTCACCTTTACATTTCTCTACCACTCTTTTCGCAAGAATCCGCTCGGCGAGCATCCTTATGGAGAGAACGAAATCTAGCCCGTGCCCAAAGGAGAATCATGCACCACCAAGACATGCCTCCCCGAGATATGCATCACCGAGAGCCCTTCCCCCGAATCGCTCCCCGCGTCACCATTCGCGTTTCCGGAAAACTGTTTCAAGGACACCTCGATTACCTCGATCAGATGGTTCACTCCGCGGAAGAATGCCGCTTGTGGCCGCTACTCAACCTGGCGCACCTGGAAGAACTCGACAGCGCCGCGCTGTCCTATCTGACGGACGGCGAGAACCGCATCTTCGGCATCGTGTCCTGCCCAAACTTCATTCGCGAATGGATCGAAAACGAAAAGCACCGCGACGCCGCCTGAGAGCGGATAAGGCCTACGTATGAAAGCTCGTGGAGAGTTGTTCGTACGCAGAACGTAGAAGAAGTTCGCGCATAAGAACGCAGAAGCGCGGCGGGAAAAAAAACGCGTTGTCATGTCCCAAAACGCGTTGTCATCCTGAGCGAAGCGTTCGTCAGCGGAGCGAAGGATCTCATCCTCCACGGCGCTGTGGGTATAAGAACCCGGGGTGTAATAACCCTACTTCGCAACCACAAACTGCGGATTACTGTTAAGCGTCCCAGCAGGCGTCACCACCGACACCGTCCCAGTAGCACCCCCGCCGGCATCGTAGCCGAAACATAAGTATCGGACTCCAACGTTAGACATTCCGCCCTCAATCCTTCACAATACTGGATTCATCTTTCAGGAGCTCTCATTGACCCGACCGATTCGCGCCAAAATCAGCGCCTTGGGCACCTATGTGCCGCCCCGCCTGCTCACCAATGCCGACCTGGAAAAAATGGTCGACACCAACAATGAATGGATCATGACCCGCGTCGGCATCCGCGAACGCCACGTCGTCGACAAAGGTGTCGCCACCAGCGATCTAGCCGTCGAAGCCGCCAAAAAAGCACTGGCGCAACGCGGCCTCGCGCCCACCGACATCGAGACCATCATCGTGGGCACCGTTACGCCGGACATGCTTTTCCCCTGCACTGCGTGCCTGGTGCAGGACAAACTCGGAGCCAAAGGAGCCTGGGGATTCGACGTGTCCGCAGCCTGTTCCGCCTTTCTTTACACCCTGCAGGTGGGCGCTCAGTTGATCGGCACCGGCTCGCACAAGCGGGTGCTCGCCATCGGTGCCGATGTCATGTCTTCGATCATCGATTACACCGACCGCGCCACCTGCGTGATTTTCGGAGACGGCGCGGGAGCCGCAATCCTCGAACCGGCCGAAGATGATTCCGTCGGGCTCATCGATTTCATCCATGAAATCGACGGCTCCGGCGCTCAATTTCTCTACATGCCCGGCGGCGGCAGCCTGAATCCCTCCACCAAAGAAACGGTCGAGAAGAAGATGCACTACGTGCATCAGGACGGACAGCAAGTCTTCAAGTTTGCCGTGCGCAAGCAGACCGAGCTGTGTTCGAAATTGCTCGAACGCAACGGTCTGAAGGGCTCTGACATCGACGTATTCATTCCCCACCAGGCCAACCTGCGCATCATCAATGCCACGGCCGAACGCTTAGACTTGCGGCCCGAAGCAGTCATCGTCAACATCGACCGTTACGGCAACACCACCGCCGGGACCATTCCTTTAGCCATGAACACAGCCATCGAAGAAGGCAAGCTGAAGAAGGGAAGTCTGGTGCTATTGGCGTCGGTGGGCGCAGGTTTCACGATTGGCGCAACGCTGCTGCGTTGGGCATTCTAAACGCACGCGGCTGCTTTCACTCTCAAGTCATCGGCCGAGGGTTTCGTTTATAGGCTGATAAAATCTTTCTATATCCGCTGGCCGCATCCTACGCCTCAATGTCTGATCTAATCAGCTTCGAGGCCGAAGAATGCATTCTGCATCACAACCGGCTGGATGGAAGCTGTTGCTCGCTTTCGCCATCATTTACTTGGTGTGGGGATCGACCTTCCTCGCGATCCGCATCGGGGTCAGCGAAGTGCCGCCGTTTCTGCTTGCGGGCATGCGCTTCCTGGTCGCTGGAGTCGTCCTCTATCTTTGGATGCGAACGCGAGGTGCGCCTTCGCCCACAAAGCACGAATGGGGCTCGGCCACGCTGCTGGCGGTCTTGATCTTTGTGGGGGACTACGGTCTGGTCTTCTGGTCTGAGCGCCGCGTGCCCTCGGGACTCACCGCCGTCATGCTGGCCACAATTCCTGTATTCATGACGCTCTCGGAAATTGTTGTTATGAAAACGCAGCGGCTCACAGTTCGCTTAGCGGCAGCACTGCTCATCGGCATAGGCGGGGTCTGTGTTCTGGTGAGTCCGACCGCAGGCCTGAAAGACGCGCCCGTCGATGCGATCGGAGCCTGTGCACTGATTGTGGCCGCCATCAGTTGGTCGGCAGCCACCCCACTGACGCGCAAGCTGTCGTTGCCCTCAGACAAGGCCATGAGTTCCGCCGCGCAAATGTTTGCCGGTGGCGTACTGCTGACTCTGGTCGCGTCGGCGCTTGGCGAGTTTCACGGATTCCGCTGGCAATCCGTTTCGCCGAAAGCGTGGCTGGCATTGGCGTATCTGATCGTCGCCGGATCGATTGTCGCCTTCACCGCCTATGTATGGCTGTTGCACCACGAATCGCCAACGAAGGTTGGCACATATGCGTATGTGAATCCCGTGGTCGCGGTCCTGTTGGGACACTTCTTCGCCGACGAAGCACTGGGCCCGCGCACGATTCTAGGAACGGCGTTGGTGTTGGTCAGCGTAGTGGTGATCACGACGACCCCGAAAGGCATTGCACCTACTCGGGCGAAGGGCGTCGCCGCACTCGTCGAGCAGTAGCGACGCGCCACTCCACCTTCTCGCGGCCAGCATCCGAGCCCGAGTCCACTTCTTGGGTAGCGGTTTTGCGGAGCGACTTGAGCGGCCAGTTCTTCGAGTGTCGGAATACTCTTAGCCGCCTCGTTCTTGCTGGGCTGAATGCTCGAGTTTTTGACCTTCGTCATAGACACTTAGTTTACGGCTTCGTCATCTTCTCCGGCTTCACCAGCGAGTCGAACTCTTCGCCGGTCAGATACCCAAGCTTTAGCGCGGCCTCGCGCAGGCTGGAATGTTCCACATGCGCCGTGTGGGCGATCTGCGCGGCTTTATCGTATCCGACCTTCGGCGCTAGAGCCGTCACCAGCATCAGCGAATTCTTCACGTACCAGTCGACTTTCGCTCGATCTACTTCGATGCCCTTGATCATGTACTCGACATAGCCGTGGCAGGCGTCGGCGATCAGCGTGACCGAGTGCAGGAAGTTGTAGATGATGACCGGTTTGAATACATTCAGCTCGAAATTGCCCTGCGATCCGCCGAATCCGACCGCAGCAGTCGCACCGTGCACCTGCACGCAGACCATGGTCATCGCCTCGCACTGCGTGGGATTCACTTTGCCAGGCATGATCGACGACCCCGGTTCGTTCTCGGGAATGGTCAACTCGCCCAACCCGCAGCGCGGGCCGGAAGCCAGCCAGCGAATGTCGTTGGAGATTTTCATGAAGGATGCGGCCAGCGTCTCCATCGCGCCCTGAGCGAAGACGATCTCGTCGTGCGCGGAAAGCGCTGCGAATTTATTGCCATGCGAGCGGAAGGGAAGTCCCATGAGTTCGGCAATCTTCTTCGCCGCGCGCTCGGCGAATTCGGGATGGGTGTTCAGCCCTGTCCCCACGGCAGTTCCGCCAATCGCCAGATCGTAGAGACCTTCCAGCGCCTGCTCCAGGCGATGAATGTCGCGCTCCAGCAAACTGGCCCACCCCCCGAATTCCTGTCCAACAGTCAACGGCACAGCATCTTGTAAGTGCGTGCGGCCAATCTTTACCACGTCGTGAAATTCCTTCGCCTTGGCCGCGATGGCATCGTGCACGGTTCTCACGGCGGGAATCAACGCGTTTCTTACCCGCTCCGCCGCCGCGATATGCATGGCGGTCGGAAACGTATCATTCGACGACTGCGACATGTTCACGTCGTCGTTGGGATGGATCGGCTTCTTCGATCCAATCTCGCCGCCGGCAATTTCAATCGCGCGGTTGGAGATCACTTCGTTCACGTTCATATTGGTCTGCGTGCCGCTGCCGGTCTGCCAGATGCGCAGCGGAAACTGATCGTTGAGCTTGCCCGCGATAACTTCGTCGGCAGCCTGAGAGATGAGCTTGGCTTTGTCGGCAGGCAATTTTCCCAAGTCCTGATTGACCAGCGCGCAGGCTTTTTTCAGCGTGCCGAAAGCGCGGATCAACTCCGGCGGCATGGTGTCGCGGCCAATGTTGAAGTGCAGAAGCGAACGCTGCGTCTGCGCTCCCCAGTAGACATTCGCAGGGACTTCGATCTTCCCCATGCTGTCGGATTCAATGCGCGTGTGGGCAACAGGTTCGGTAAGAGTAGACATGATGAACTCCGGAGTCGTGCGGAGAGAATAAGAGTAACCAGAGATTATAGCGCCCAACCAGAGTGTCGATCCTAAGGACAACTTCTCCAATAGAGCTTTACAATGAATCTGAGCGCTCAAGTTGTTGAGGTGGGAAATTTTCCCGTACCAACGGATTGGCATCAAAAAATTAAGAAGGATTGGGACGAATATCAACTTCTTGCCGACCGGTTTGGAAAAGAATACGACGAGATTTTCAATTCCTTTGTCTGGACGGAACCGGAGCCAGCGGCATCATTGGACGCCTTCCGCAGCTGGCTGAATGAACTTAGTGGCTCGTGGGGATTCCGTGGGCAGCGGGATTCTGATTGGACGCTACAAACTTCGCTAGACCGTGAGCTAAGGGTTTCTCACAACACCGGACATTACCACCTTAACCGTCAAGAAGAGGAGAACGAACTCCTTTTTCGTTTTCAGCAACAGGCTCGAAATTACATCCTCAATCTTCCTTCTACTGATGATCGAGCGGGCTGGCTGGCCCTAATGCAACACCACGGGGTTCCCACTCGACTGCTCGATTGGACGGAATCACCATATGTGGCGCTGTACTTCGCCGTTGAGGAGAAGCCTTTGGGGATTAAGAAAGTACCTAATGATGACCATGAAATTCACCGGGAAGAAGTATGCTCAGCCGTCTGGGCGATTGATCTGGATTGGTTGGAACAGAAGTCAATGGAAGTACTTGGACCACCCGAGGACCCGAAGGCTCGAGTTCAGCTTCTGAATAGCGTGCTTGACGAACAGAAACAACCACTAATTGTTCGGATTGATCCATTTCATGGCAATGAACGCATGTTTGCACAGCAGGTTTTTTCCTGTGGAAGCTATTTGCCGAAACACCGTACTTCGACCAAATACTGATGTCGATGATGATCCATCCTGAAATACCGCAGCAGCCTGTGGTTAGGAAGTTGCGCATCAGAGAATCCAGCAGGATCGATTTTCTGGAACAATTGCGAAGGATGAACATCCATAGGGCATCCCTGTTCCCTGGATTAGATGGCTTTTGCGAGTACCTCAAGGTCGATTTAAAGATTAAGGTCGAGCGTGAGCGACGACTTGCAAATCAGGCCAGAGATGAGGCTATGAATGTCTAAGTCCGACAGACTTCTTCCTCCCATCCACCCCGGTGAAATCCTGCGCGCGGACTTCATGCAGCCGCTGCATCTCAGCATGAATCGCCTAGCGCTGGATTTGCGAGTTCCCGTCACTCGCATCGCGGAGATCGTTCATGAGCGGCGCGGCATTACTCCTGACACCGCGCTCCGTTTGGCGCGCTACTTCAATACCAGCGCCGCATTTTGGATGAATCTGCAGACCGCCTACGATTTGGAAGTGGCGCAGGACAAACTCGCGGACAACATCAATCGGGAAGTCCGTCCCGCCTCGATGGCGAACGCATCAACGGCGTAAAGGTCTTGTGAGAGAGGACGCGGGCAGGAGTGTCCGCGCCACACTAACTCGCATGCTAGAATCATGCCTTTCCGAAGCTCCCGACGGATCAAAGCGATTTCCTGCCCACGCCATGTCCAACCTCAGCGTCGCCGATGAACTCGACATCCTGACCAAAACCCAGCTCAAGGCGCAGCCCCAAATGCGCACCGACGTGGTCGTCATTGGAGCCGGTCCGACGGGGTTGGCTTGTGCGATTGAAGCGCAGAAGGCCGGGTTCAAGGTCATCGTGCTCGATAAGGGATGTCTGGTGAATTCTTTGTTTCACTATCCGGCGAACATGACTTTTTTTACCACGCCGGAACTGCTGGAAATCGGTGACATCCCCTTTACGACCGCACTGCAGAAACCTACGCGCGAAGAGGCGCTGGAGTACTATCGCAAGGTCTCCGAGCACTACCACCTGGATTTGCGCCAGTACGAATGGGTCAAGACCGTGCTGGGCCAGGATAAAGACTTTAGCATCACCGCGACCGACCGTGCCGGGCGTCCGCACGACTATCACACCAGGAAAGTGATTGTGGCGACCGGCTACTACGATCTGGCCAACGAACTCGGGATTCCGGGCGAAGATTCGCCCAAAGTGTCGCACTACTATGGAGAACCACATCCTTACTACGACACCGATGTGGTGGTGATTGGCGGGAAAAATTCGGCCGCTATTGCCGCACTCGATTTATGGCGGCATGGGGCGCGAGTGACGCTGGTGCATCGCGAATCGCAGCTGCATCACCACGTGAAGTACTGGATCAAGCCCGACCTTGAGAATCGCATCAAAGCGCGAGAAATCGAGGCTTATTTCAACAGCAGCGTGCAGGAAATTGGAATCGATCATGTGGTGATCAACACGCCGCGCGGGCCGATACGACTGAAGAACGATTTCGTGCTGGCTCTGATCGGCTACCATCCCGACTATGATTTCTTGCGCAGCATGGGGATCGAATTATCGGAGCAACAGAACCGGCCGGTGTGCGATCCGGTGTCGCTGGAAAGCAATGTGCCGGGGATTTATGTGGCGGGAGTGATCGTGGCCGGATCGCGCACCAACGAAATCTTCATTGAAAACGGCCGCTTTCACGGTAAGCAGATTGCCGACGACTTGAAGCGCAAGCTGCAAGCCTGAGAAATTGCTGAAGACTATGCGGATAGCCGGTCAATCTTCGCGGCCATGATGAAATCGCTCTCGGTCAGGCCGTCGATCTTGTGAGTCCAGAGCGTGATTCCCACCTTGCCCCAAGCCAGCAGAATGTCGGGATGATGACCTTGCTCCTCGGCGACGGCTCCCGCACGATTCACAAACTCCAGCGCCTGCTTGAAATCGGGAAAACGAAATTCGCGGTGAATGTGATGTTCGTTGGTGACCGCCCACGCGGGGACTAGATGATGCAGCTTCTCCAATTCCGCTCCCCTTAGGGGCGGAACACCGCCTCGGCAGGGTACACATTTCTGATCAGCCAGTTCACTCATGATTTTCCCCGTTTGCGGTTCGTGGTGAATTCATTTTAGCAGGCTGGAAACAGTTCCGAACTCCGGCTCTCCAGCGTCATCTGTGTACAATGTGGTCTCCGCTATTGTTCGTACGGAAAGGACTGAACCTTGCACGTTTTAGTGGTTGGGGGAGCGGGATACATCGGCAGTCATGCGGCTCGGGCGCTAAGAAGCGCCGGCCACGAAGCCATCATTTTCGATAATCTCAGCACCGGCTATGAGTTTCTGGCGGCAGGATTTGAAATTGTAAAAGGCGATGTGCTGGATGCTGCAGCAATCGGGCGCGTGCTGTCGCGAGTGGATGCGATCATGCACTTCGCCGCTCATGCCTACGTAGGCGAGTCGGTCACCAATCCGCGAAAATATTTTCGTAATAACGTCGAAGGCGGCCTGTCTTTGTTGAATGCGGCCCTGGAAGCTGGCGTGAAGAGAATTATTTTCTCCTCGACCTGCGCCGTCTATGGCGAGGTTGCCAAGGTTCCGATTGAAGAAAATATTCCTCGCGAGCCGGTGAATCCTTACGGAGTAACCAAGCTTTTCTTCGAGCAGGCACTTCAGGCCTACGACCGTGCCTACGGATTTCGCTATGCCAGCCTGCGCTATTTCAACGCGGCGGGAGCCGACGAGAGCGGAGAGATTGGCGAACTTCACGATCCGGAGACGCACTTGATCCCGCTGGCGCTGGCCGCCGCTGCGGGCAAAGGACCGGAGCTGCAGGTGTTTGGATCGGACTATCCCACTCCCGATGGAACCTGCATTCGCGACTACATTCATGTGAACGATCTGGCGAGCGCGCACGTGAAGGCATTGGAGCGCCTGGCTGCGGGAAGCGAGAGCTTTGCCGTGAATCTGGGCACGGGCAGCGGAGCGTCGGTACGGGAGGTGATCTCCGCGGTCGAAAAGACTACCGGCAAGAAAGTTCCGCACAAATTTACTCCGCGGCGCACTGGAGATCCTCCGGCGCTGGTGGCGAATCCCGCTAAGGCTCAAGCGCTGCTGCAGTGGAAAGCGTCGCGCGGCCTGGACAATATCGTGACGACCGCATGGAACTGGATGCAACGGCAGCAGAAGAAAGCCGCGCACTGAGCCACTGAGGCACGAGGAATACAGTGGTTTGCTTTGTGAGACTCAGTGGCCTCTGTGATGAACGATCTCTTAGACAACGCTAAAGGAAAATTATGGCAAATGATCTTGCAGGAAAAAAAATCGCGTTCCTGGGCGCGGGGAAGATGGGCGGCATCATCCTTCAGGCTCTGCTGAAGTCGGGGATGCTCGCCCCGGGTGACACTTGCGCGACCGTGGCGCACGGGGAGCGTGCCAAGGCGCTGGCCGCCAAGCTGAACATCAAGGTCGGCACCAACAACGCCGAGGCAGCCAAGGGCGCCGACATTATCGTGATCGGCGTGAAGCCTCAGGTTGTCGAAGAGGTTGTACGCGAAATCAGCCCCTACGTGTCGCCCAAGCAGATCATCGTCTCCGTCGCCGCGTCGGTTCCCACGCTGATGATCGAAAAAGATTTGCCGCCCATGGTGCCGGTGATCCGCGCCATGCCCAATACGCCCTGCATCGTGGGCGCCGGCATGACTGCCATCTGCAAGGGACGCGCGGTCACCGCCGAACAGGTTGCCCTCACGGTCGACATCTTCAACGTTGTGGGACGGACCGTCGTGGTCGACGAAAAGCACATGGACGCGGTGACAGCGCTTTCCGCTAGCGGCCCGGCTTATATCTACATCATTCTTGAGTCGCTGGCCGAGGCGGGAGTAAAAGTTGGCCTGCCCCGCGACATCGCCACGCTGCTCGCTGCGCAGACCACGCTGGGCGCGGCGAAAGTCGTGCTGGAAACCGGAGACCACCCGGCTCTGTTGAAGGATGCGGTCACTACTCCCGCGGGCTGCACCATCGACGCCATCATGGAACTTGAGGAAGGGAAGCTGCGCGTCACGCTGATCAAAGCCGTGGTCAAAGCGGCGCAGCGGGCGAAGGAACTGGCGTACGGATAAGCGACGCGATTGCCGAGGCTAGTCTTGCTGCTTCGAAAGCGTTAACCCATTGATCACCTGGCCGCCGCTAAGACAGTTCGAGGCGTTCTCCTGCGACGTAGATTTTACATTTCCCGATTGGTCGACGCACAGCGCATGGATTTCCGCGCCTGGATCGAGAGGCGTGGCGGTCAGTCGATATTTAATCGCGGGACTCCCGTCGCATCCGCTCAACTCGAATCGGTATCCGTCGGCTTCTTCATCGGCAAGACTCGGGGAATTGTAAGCAGCGGCTGAAGAGTTGGTCTGCGCCGGCGGTAACAGACTCGCCAGGGTGCAGCTAAAACCTTTGTCGGCATGACTGGCCGCATACTGATTTTCGGCCTCGGCGATCATGGCCATGCGCGCCTGGGCGGCAAGTTCGTTCGCTTTGTCCTGTTCCTTGCGCAGTCCTTTCAGATAGTCCGGATCGGTCAGAGGAACATGCCCCGCAATTGTCACCTCCGCGAGTCTCCAGATTTCCTTTTCCTGTTTCATGGTGAAGATGAGTTGCGGCACGATGGGAAGCGACTGTAGCTCACCGTCTTTGTAGAAATGTATCGACAGTTCGATCTCGTCTTCCTCGCTTTGCAGGCTGTCCCGCTCCACAGCGACTTCGACTCCTTCATGGCCGCCGCGTTCATCGCTGACCAGAATGTTTGGGCCCGACTCGAACGTTTCCACATGGCCGCCCTGTTCGGAGAGCCCACGGCCGATTGTGGAAATGCGAAACACTATGGATGATTCCGGAGAATCGCCTTTGCGGATCAAAACCTCACGCATGGCATCGGGCAAGTGCTTGGTAAAGTCGTCTTTGCCTTTTCCCAGGAACATCTCGATTAACGCCGCGCGAGCCGTTTGCGGCGGTGGAGGCGAAGTGGCGGTCTGAGCGGCCAACGAAATACCACCCAGGCCCAGGAGCGAGACTGCCGGAATCCAAAGCTTTCGACCGCGCATGATTCACCTCCAACAGACCCATTTTACAAGTTAAGACCCCGCATACGCTGGCTAGGTTCCGGGAATGCAACCTTCTATGCCGGGAAACTTTGAATCCGGAAGGGTGCGCCAGGAGTCTCTGCCGTTCAATATTCCTTCTCCATTCATTTCTCGGCGTTGTGATTAAATTCTCGCATCGTATGAAGCTGCTGATTGTCGTCCATCACCGCTTTGCGTTGTGGAATGTGCTCTGCACGGAGATTGTGGATAGCGACGTCGTGGTCACGAATTCGCGCGAAGTCCACGGACCTGTCGTCGCCGAGCACGTTATCGCTCTCATTTTCGCGTTGGCAAAGAAAATTCCCCAGGCGGCTTGGCTGCAGAGCAAACGCATTTGGGGGCAGAACGCAATCTGGAATGAGGGGCCGCATCCGCAAGAAATCGCCGGAGCGACGTTGGGCCTGATCGGCGTGGGCAGTATCGGCCAGCGCGTCGCTCGCATGGCCTCGGCGCTGGGCATGCGCGTCGTGGCGGTGCGCGAGCATGTAGAAAAGGGATGCCCGGAAGGCGTCGAAGCGGTGTTTCCTCCATCCGATCTTGATGCGGTGCTTCGCCAATCGGACTACGTGGTTGTGGCCGCTCCGCTCATCCCGTCGACCGAACGGTTGATCGATGCCCAACGGCTTGCCGCTATGAAACCCTCCGCCTGCCTGATTAACGTGGGCCGCGGCGCTCAGGTGGACGACGCCGCGCTGGCCGCGGCGCTTGCTTCTCAACGCATTGCCGGTGCCGCTCTCGATGTGTTCGAACACGAGCCCCTGCCTGCGGATTCGCCCTTATGGCAGGTCGATCGCTTGCTCATTACACCGCACACCGCCGGACTCACCGAAAAACTTTGGCATCGCCATTACGAGTTGTTCTCCGATAATCTGCGCCGCTATCTGGCGGGGCAGTCATTGCGATTTGTGGTCGACAAGCAAAAGGGATATTGAGCGCGACCGTGTTACAGTTGCTTCGGACAGCGCCCGATAGCAATCGAGAACCGCATGGAACCACGCCTCATCCTGATTCATTTGCTGCTGAAGTTGGGTGTGGCCACGGTGTATGCCAGCACGCTGGTGCGGTCGGTGGAATTCAAATCGCTGTTGTTTCGCGAAGAGCGCACGCTGCGGCAAAAGAGTTTTCTGGTCTTCTGGTTTGCCTTGCCGATCGCGGTTGGGGTTTGGATCCGCATCTCGCAGAAGAGTTTTCTGGCCGGCGACCTGAGCTTTGAAACCGCTCTGTTGATGGGTGTGATCGCCGGGCGCTGGACGGGATCGCTGGGCGGCGTGATGATGGGCCTTCCCGCCTTGCTGCTGCGCGGCGAGTGGGCTGCCGTGCCTTTTTACGCGCTCACGGGTCTGCTGGCCGGCCAGCTGCGCGCCATGGCCATCGACCGGGACGATATCTGGTCGTTCTCTCCATTTATCGATCAAAGCATTTTCCGCCTGATCCGGCGCAACCTGCCGCGGCCTCGGTTGTTCGACTGGCAAATCATTTTTTTCACTTCGGTGATCGGGCTGCGCTTCGTCCAGACCGAATTAGTTCGCCACTTTCCGCGGTCGATTTTTGCTCTTGAGTGCCCGCAGAACATGTGGGTAGAAGTCGCGATCTACGCGGCGTCAGTAATTGCGGTTGGAATCGAGCTGAAAATCTTCAACAGCGTTCGCATTCAAATCAAGCTGGAAGAGCAGGAGCGGCTGCTGCTGCACGCCCGCATGGAAGCGTTGCAGAACCAGATCAATCCGCACTTCCTGTTCAATACGCTCAATTCCATCTCGTCGCTGGTGCGCTTCGATCCCGAATTAGCGCGCGATGTAATTTTCAAGCTGGCGACCATCCTGCGGCGTTTGCTGAACAGCAGCGAAGCTTTCGCGCCGCTGCGCGAAGAGCTCGAGTTTATCGATAACTACCTCGATATCGAAGTGGTTCGCTTCGGGCGCGACAAGCTGCGGGTGGTGAAAGAGCTCGATCCTGCCTCGCTCGAGGTGGTGGTTCCCAGCATGCTCCTGCAACCTCTGGTGGAGAATTCCATCAAGCACGGCTTGTCGCCCAAGGTGGAGGGCGGCAGCATTTTTCTCCGCAGCCGCATCAGCGGATCGCGGCTGATCATCGAAGTCGAAGACGACGGCGTGGGTATGGGCGGAGATCAACTGGAAGAATCCAGCAGTTGGTCAGGCATGGGCATCGGCATGGCGAACATTTCCGAGCGTTTGCAGGTGCTCTACGGAGACACGGCGCGCATGACCATCTACAGCCGCGAAGGGAAGGGAACCAGGATTCGCATACGGCTTCCGCTGGTCGAAGCTGCCAGTTCCGTGCCGGAAGGCTTCTACGCCGAGCGATCCAGCACGCGCAGGTAAAAATCCTCGTATTCCTTCACGATTTTTGTCGAACAGAAGCGATCCATGGCCCCGGCCCGCGCCTGTTTCCCCATCGCACGCAGGCGAGGCTCATCGCTGAGCAACTCCAAGGCGTAGCGAGCCATGGTCTCAACGTCGCCTACATCTGCGAGAAATCCCGTTTTGCCGTGATCGATGACCTCCGGCACGCCGCCGGCCCGCGTGGAGATGGGAACCACCTCGCACGCCATCGCTTCCAGCGCCGCCAGCCCAAACGACTCCAGTTCGCTCGGCAACAGCATAAGGTCGCCGACGGAAAGCTTTTCGTGAATCTGATCCTGCTTGCCCAGAAACACCACATCGCGCTGAATGTCCTTCTGCACAGCCAGCCATTCGGCAACAGAACGGTCGGGACCATCGCCGATGAGCAGCAGCTTGGAAGGGATTTGTTTGTGCACGCGCTCGAAGATTTCGATGACATCGGTGATCCGTTTCACCGGCCGGAAGTTCGACAGATGCAGCAGAACGCGCTCGCCGTTGGGTGCGTATTCGGCCCGCATTTGCGCCTCGATGACGGGGTTGCGATAGTACACGTCACAGTTGACCGAGTTGTAAATGACCTCGATCTTGTTCTTCACGTCGAACACCCGCTGGGTGCGGTCGCGGAGGTAATTGGAAATCGCCGTCACGCCATCGCTCTGCTCAATCGAATAACGCGTAATCGGCAAATACGACCGGTCGAGTCCGACCAGGGTGATGTCCGTGCCGTGCAGAGTGGTTACGAAGGGCAAACGGCGGCCACGCGGTCCTGCCGCCAGCATCTGCCGCGCCAGCATCGCGCTCACCGAATGTGGGATGGCATAGTGCACGTGCAGCAAGTCCAGGTCATAAAGCTGCGCGACTTCCGCCATGCGCGTCGCCAGTGCCAAATCATACGGAGGATAGTCGAACAACGGGTAACGGGTGACTTCCACTTCGTGGTAGTGGATATTGGCTTGCTCGCCGCGTAAACGGATGGGCTGTGCGTAGGAAATGAAGTGGATGTCATGCCCGCGCTGGGCCAACTCCAGGCCCAGTTCAGTGGCGACCACGCCGCTGCCGCCGTAGGTTGGATAACAGGTGATCCCAATTCTCATGCGCAAGCCATCGCTTTTGCCTCATGACATTCGATGGGGAAATGCGGAATGGGTTGCAGATTTTGCGCGACCCTGGCAGAACAAGCCCCGTGGCGGCTAGGACTCTTCCTTCAGGCGCAGGGCGCCGGGATCGAGCTTCTCGATATGATCCTGGAGGCGAACCTTGATGTCTTCGGACAGGCCGATGAACTCGATTCCCATCCCCACGCCGGGATCGCGGGTGCGAACCACCGCGCTGGGCGAAACTCGGTCATCCCCGATCCAGATATCGACCCGCAAGGCAGTCGCAACCGGCAATGGCATGACCGTCTCAACATAACATCCGTTCCCGCTGATGTCGGTGGCATTCACGCGAAGAGGCATATTGACGCGCTCGTCGCGGATTTCGAGCGGGAAGGAAATTCTGTGGCGCGCGAAGCGACGGCGGTTGTCGGAAGTTTGTTGCGCCCATTCGTGCGCCTGCATATCCTCGGGAAGCAGTGCAAGCCACGGACAAACCTGGTCGCGCACCAGTTCCACGCCAACCTGGGTTTTCTTTAATGCTCCCGCGTTCATCACCCACACGACTTTGCAGCGGGCCTTCTTTGTTTCAAACTGCACGCCGATGACATCGCCCACTTTCAGTTCTGGCTCAAGTCCGTAAATGCAGGCCCCGTTGATGCTCAGGTTCTCGGCCGTGGCCGATTGGTGGAAGGGCTGCTGATTTGCGCCCATCCCCCATACTCGGACCTTAAGATCGGCTGTGGCTCGTGCGGTGCCTTGCGCCGGCATGACGTGCTGCCTCCAACTACGGAAGAAACGGTTAGATGTTTTTCATGATAATCGGTTGAGAAAATTGCGGAAGGTTACGAGCGTAACCCGGTGGCGCGTGTCGAGAGCGGTGCCAGCAGCGGATCGGGGAACTCCGCCCCGCTTCAGTTCGACAGGTCGTGGTATGAAATCAGTTCAATTTCTGCCCGGGTAAGTACGTCGCGAGCGGAGTCCAGCGTGAGCACCCGCAATTCGGTTTCCCGCGACTCCCGCAATCGCGTCTTCGCCGCAGCCAGATCCGCATCGTTGTATCCGGGATGGCATACGAATTCCCACGTTCCCTCAGGAATACTCTGCGCAATCGCGTGAAAGAGATCTTCATCAAGGGATCCGGTGACTTCAATACCCAGCGTGCCGTCCGGCGTTGCGAAGCCGGCTTGTTCCACCGCCCGCCTGAACTTGCCCGCGAAGCGGCGCAGCACTTGTACCTCCATAAAACGAGTCCATAAGCCGGGCCGGGCCAGAAGCCGGCTTGAGCGCAATGGAAAGCGCGGCCCAAACGGATTGCGCACCGCCCGCACGCCGCATTTTTTAGCCGCCTTCAGAACGGGACCGAGAATGGAAGGGAACAGGTGCGTGTGTTTATGCGAGTCCACGTGCGAAACCGTGATTCCCGCTGCCTGAATGCGGCGCATCTGCGCTTCAGCTTCAGCGGTGATTTCCTCAGCATTCATCCGGCCCGCGAGGGCGCGCGCGGCGAAGGCCTTTAAGCCGTCCCGAAACCTGGCGGAACCTGAACTGGTGATCGAAGGAATCTGCGGGGGCTGGAGAACCGGCTCACCATCAATCAGCACCACGTGGCAGCCAATGCTCAGCTTTGGCATGAGCGGCGCCAGTCGTTGCGCATCGTCAAAGGCTGCGCCCTTGGCCATGAGGGTCGAGGAGGTAACAATTCCGTTGGTGTGAGCCTCGGCGATGGCCCGGTTGACTCCGCAGGTGAAGCCGAAATCATCGGCATTGACGATCAGGCGCCGCACGCACAAAGTCTAGCAGGCACAAATGAATGGGGCGCGGGCGCCTTCGCCCGCGAGGCCAGGCAGAGTGACTATGCGGCACAAGCATTCCGGCGTCGAAACCCGGTGCCAGGTTTGACCGTTTCTTTCGCGCTCCGGTATGCTCGGAAAGGTTGATTTTGCGGCCGCAGTCCTATGCGGATTCCATTCGTGCCGCGCGCAACCGGGCGGTTAGCTCAGTTGGTTAGAGCGCCTCGCTTACACCGAGGAGGTCGCAGGTTCGAGTCCTGCACTGCCCACCAAATGCTATTCCGTTAACCGAAAGCACTGCGGTTCTCGCCTCGCATTTACGGTGAAGATTGCGCCCGCTCCATGCCCAATTCTCGGGTCGCGATAGCCTCAACCGCTCCGCGCAGTTCTTCCATCGCATGTAGAAGTTCCTCAGTGGACGAGATTAGGCGGCCTTTTCGCTCATCGACCCAGTGTTCCTGAGCAGGATCGCTGCTCCCCGTGCATCGTCCATCTGCCTTTCCACCAGCAAGGCGTGGGCGTCGCTGAGGAAATCACGGTGATGGTCGAAGTGCTTGGAGGCGCTCTGCACCGTGTGTACCACGTGCTCCGAGGAAAATGCCTCGCGATGAAAGCCGGCCACGCCGATGAGCAACCCCTTCATGAGAGCAAACTGGGCCGTCAGGAGCGCATATTCATGAGCCATCGACGAGGAAGCGCCCAGGCGCATTCCTTCACGCCCGAAGGGGAACTGGCTGAGGAAGATAGCGTTGATCAGGTAGTTTTCCAAAATGTGGGGATGCCGCTCAAAGAACGGCGCATAGAAGCGGTCGTGCGCCAGGGTGTAGTTGGCGGTGAGGCTTTCCAACGTCGCGCCCGGGCCATTGCCGATCCCAGATGTAAAGGCCCGTACGCACTCGACGAAACGGGGATGGAGGTTGGAGCGGTGCAGCAGCATCCCGGCCAGCCGCAGGACAAGGTCCAGCTGCAGCGCGCGCTCCACGGGGAGAGTGTCCAGCGCGGCCTGCGGGGCTCCTGAGGCGACCGCGGCTTCAAAGTCGCCTACATATGCCGGGATGGTGAGGCTTCCGCACTCGCCTTGGGCAATGGCTTCCAGCTGCCTGCAGAAGACGCCAACCAGGAAAACTCGCTGCCAGAGCGGGTAGGCGCGATTCTGGATCATGCCAATCACGGATTTCCGAATGGACCAGAACCACGCCTGAGGTGAACGGGAGTCCTCGACGCGATTCCCTTCACGGGGAGCATCGCAGAGCGGCTCCTGGATCGTCCGGGAGCTGGGGCTGAGCAAGGTCGGATCAAGCAAGACTGGATTAAGCAAGACTGGATTAAGCAGCACCAGGCGGGCTGCCTCGGGACAAGAGAGGGCGAGTGCTTGCTCCTCGTGATTGCCGATCGAGTACACGATGCGCGGATAGGTGGCGCAGGTGGGAGGAAGAAACGCTTCTCCGTATTCTCTCTGGATGCGGCAAAGCCGGTCTTCAGAAAGCAGGGGGCACTGCCTGGAGGCGTTCATCTGAATATGGGCGCAGATGGTCGGTTTAGAGTTATCCGCACACTCCGGCGTGAGCTGTATGCTGGCATCGATCAGCTGGTGCAGTGGACTGGCTGGGAGATTTTTGTACTTTTGAATGATTGCCTGGTCGATGGGAATGGTCCAGCCCTGGCAGCACGTGTCCTCGCAAACCGAGCCGATGCAGCGAAAGCTGTCTGTGTATGCGGGGTAGATGAGTTCGGTTTCTCCCAACGCAAGCTCCTGGCGGTCCAGCTGTCGCAATCAATTTTGCCGTGGAAATGTGCGTAACATGAGATTGCAAGCCGGAGGCCAGATGCCACGGATCGGAGATTGAAACTCTCGAAGAATAAGCCGGATATTCCCAGTCCTCCCGAAAAGCGCAGCAATTTGCAAAAATCGTATAATTACGCCTTACCCGCAGGAGTTGCAGTTCGAGTCCTGCACTGCCCACCATTCGGCCGCTAACGTGTTCTGGTCTTACTCCACACTCGATTGGCTTAAAAACGATTGGCGAACGCGCTGGTTCTGCTTTGGCTTGGGGTTCCTGCTCGCCCAGGCGGCGTGGGCGCAGCAGGCGGCGCATGTTGACGGCGTTGTCCGGGATCCCAACGGAAAAACCGTTCCCGGCGTCCACGTCATTCTTTATCTGGACGACGCGTCGGCGCACTACGAAGCACAAACTGACGCCGATGGAACCTTTACCCTGTCTGTGGCCGCAGGTCGCTACCAGTTAAGGGCGGAACAGTCTGCGTACAGTGCGGTCGAGGATTCGTTTCCGCTGAACGCCGGCGAGGCCAAACACTGCGAACTGACGCTCCGACTTACGGAAGCGACCAAGCCACATGCCCACGAATCTTCCTCTGCATCGATCAAGTTCGATGACCGTCCCAGCTTCACCGTGGCAGGCGTCACCGACTCCACCGGTTCCGGCGGGCATGGGTCGGAAACCCGCGTTCGAACCGGCGAGGTTCTGGCGCGGGAGACCGCAAGCCTTCCGCCTGGGGAAAACAAAAGCTCGATCACGAAAATTCCAGAGCCATCGCCGCCTGCCGCCGAGGCCGATCTGCGGACTGCCTTGGCCAGGTCGCCGCGCGACTTCGAGGCGAATCGGCAACTGGGGGAATTCTATTTCCGATCGCAACGATTTCGCGAAGCGATAGCCCCGCTTGAGGCCGCCCATCGGATTCGCTCCAGCGACTACTCGGTTGCTCTGCATCTTGGCGCTGCTTACAAGGCCTGCGAAAGGTTCAATGAAGCCCGCTCGGTTGTGACCGAGAGGCTTGCTAAGACCGGCGCGCTCACGCCAATCGGGCAAGCGGACCTATACCGACTGCTCGGCGATATCGACGAAAAACAGAACGACCCCCTTGCGGCGGAACACGAATACGAGCGCGCGTCCGCATTGGATGCGAGCGAGCAAAACTATTTCACCTGGGGAGCCGAGCTCCTGCTCCACGGAGCCGGCGCTCCCGCGGTCGAAGTCTTCAGCAAGGGAATTCGCCTGCATCCCGAATCCGTGCGGATGCTCGGCGGCTTGGGAGCCGCTCTCTATGCGGCCGGTTCGGCCGAGGAAGCGGCCCAGAGATTGTGCGCAGCCAGCGACCTCGACCGCACGAACGACATGCCGTATCTGCTTTTGGGCAAGATACAGGAAGCGACCTCGCCTCCGTTGCCTTGCGCCGAAGCGACGCTGGCGCGGTATGCTCGGCTTCATCCCGATCGCGCCATCGCGAACTACTACTACGGGCTCGCTCTCTGGAAGCAAGATCGGGCGGCGCACGACCCGGCCAGACTGCAGCTTGCCGAAACCTTGCTTCGCGAAGCAACGGATTTGGATCCCACACTCGACGCAGCCGACGTCGCATTGGGCAATCTTTATCTATCTCAATCTGATTTGTCCCGCCCAGATTTATCCCACTCAGACCCGCAAGCGGCCATCGCCGCCTACCAGAAAGCGCTAGCGGCCAACCCCGACAACAGCGAGGCACATTACGGCCTTGGAGTGGCCTATCGGCGGATCGGCCAGAACGATCGAGCGGAAACCGAAATCCAGCGATACAAGCTGCTTCAAACGCGCGAAGAGGCTGCCCTCGAACATAGACGCAGCGCCATGGGGCAGTTTCTCTTCTACCTGAATAACCAGCCCGCCGGAGCTCCCGCGACCTCAAATTCAGTTCCATCAGCAGCGAGGTAAGCTGCCTAAGCGGAATTTCCAACCAGCAACGGTTTCCGATCCAATTCATTAAAGAAAAATGCCGCACAGCCGAAGCTGTGCGGCGTAATTGGATTCAGGAAGGTGAATCCGAAGCAAAACTCTAAGCTTTGGCAAACTTGCGGCGAATCGCACCCGCCATCCCAATCAGTCCCGTACCCAGCAACATCATGCTGCCCGGCTCAGGAACTGTGTTGTAGCCGATGAACTCCTGCGGACCCAGGCCAGGCTTGCCCCCAACCGGCGTATACAACAGCAGGCCCTTATAAGCACTATTGGGCGCCGTCTCCGCCAGGCTCAGATAGGTGGCCTCGGTGGCCGCGCCGCCGTACTGTGCAAACAGCGCGTTCTGCTGGGCGTTGGGGGAGAACAATCCCCAAACCGCCCACTGCGCCTGCAATACCGAAAGATTGCCGCCCAGCATGCTCTTATAGATCAGTCCTGCCGCCTTGTAATCCAGCGTCATCGAGGGACCGAACATACTGTTGGCGATCCCCTGCAACAGCGGCGCCACGGTGGCAGTCCAGGTCTCGGTGCGGTAAATGTTGTTGTTGTAGCTGTCGCACATCAAGGTTGTGAACGTGCTGCTGCCGTTGATCGAGAAGTAGTAGGCCTGGTTCTGATACTCATACGTCAAGGTCTCCGACTTGGCGAACGCAACGTTGGCAAGCGTCAGAGCGGTGAGCGTGACGATCAGAGCTAAAGAAGTGCGGCGTAAATTCATGAATTGCCTCCCAGCAAATCGACGATGGCTGTCCGGAATCGACAGCGGCGGTGCGCGTTCTTTGTTTCAGAAAATCTCAGCTGGAAAAAATTCCCGGGGGCGGGTCCAGCGATTTCGGTAGCTTGGGCCGTTAGGGTCGGCGGAAACCACCGCTACCGTTCTTACCGTTACACGACCATAGTACCGACCGTTGAAGGAGCAGGGAATAGCCCTCTCGTGCTGTTACCGCTGTCATCGGAGCCATGTCGCGGTCATGGGTCGACCAGCGGACGCAAGTGCTCTCGACATGTTCCAAAATGGGCGGCACGGGAGTAGCGATCGCGATACATCCCGCCACATTTTGTGCAAAGCAATGCACTGTCTGTTAGCATTTAAGTAACATGAGTTCCGATCCCGGTTGTTTTCAAGGCGGTTGCCGTCCCGGAATTGGCCCTCAAACTGCACCATTTTGCCCAGACGAGTGTGTCTCGGCTCAAAACCAGGACTGGTTTAACAAGGTAGGGTGAGGTGTCGACTCCGGAAGCAGGGAATTCGTACAGGGTTATTCGGCGCCACCGCACCCGACGCCACCGCCGGAACCGCTTTATTCGTCGTTCGCTTCTGATTGCGGTTTGTGCAACCTTAGCTTTTGGGTTTGCCACCATCGCGCTGAAACTGTTCATCCCTTCCTTATTTCGTACGAAGGCTTCGTATTCTGAAGCGGAGCTCCAGTCCGCCGCGGTCAGCCGTAACTTGTTCCTGGCCGCACAGGAGCAGGCTCTCCAACAGATTGAAAACCGGCCGGTCTATCCTTATTCCGTGGTGCCCGGGGGCGTGCGCAACGCGCAGGAACTGAAAAGGGCGGCGGAGCGCGACCCTGTCGTTGCCGCTCACTACGCTGGATTCGATTATGACCACGCCCGGGTTGTCCGCCTGGTTTTGGCCCGAACCGCCTATATTTCCTACCGCATTGGCAACAAGATTTACTGGACGCGACACCGCATCAGCCTGAAACCTGGAGAGACGCTGATCACCGACGGCAAGATTACGGCCCGTGCGCGCTGCGCCAATCGGGTCGAGGAGATTCCTCAGCAGGAAAATTCTCGGTTCGAACCCACTCCGGAGAATTTCCTGGAGCCCATCCTACCGCAACCCGGCACTGCGATCTCCAATCCGCCGGTCCCGTTCCAATCCTCCCTGCTGAACCGTCCTCCGGCTCTGGGCTTCGGACCATCCATTCCCTTGGGCATCTATGATCCGTTGGGTATGGGCGGCGGCTTTGCCATCTCGCCCACTCCTTTGCCGAACGTATGCGGCATTACCGTGGGGAAAAAGGGCGGCGTGACCGTTGGAGGCACCGGCAAGAAGAAGAACCCCGGCAATCCTTGCGCTCCTGGAGGCGGTGGCTCTGTGCCCGAACCCGGTTCCTGGCTGCTGATGGCCACCGGGCTGGCATTGATGTGCTGGCAACTGCGCCGTAAGCTCGCCCGACCTCTCGCCCCGCCACTCGCTTAAGACCTCTCGCCCAAGACCTCGAACCCTACGACGTCGAACCCAAGGCCTCGAACCTACGGCCGGCCCAGCCAGAACCCAGAGTTCTAATACCAACGTAACTTCCGGGCCTAAAACTCGCTGGCTACAATCGCGCCAGGCCTGAGATAGTTTCTAGTGGCTGAGATACTTTTGTGGCGCGGGCTCGTTATCCGCGTAGGCAGGGAGTTCATGCAGCAATTTTGTCGGCTCGCGGGTGGAACGGAAGCAAGGAATTCACTGGCGGTCGCGGCGCTTTGCTTATGCTTGGCCGCGTTGCCGTCCGCAGCGCAAGTTTCGGTGCGCTCCGTAAAGGTCCTCGGCAGCAAGAACACGGTCGAGATCGAAGTGGAGGCCAGTGATCGCGTGCTGCCGCAGGCGCAGTTGCTGACCGGCCCTGATCGTCTGGTCATCGATTTTCCCAACGCCGTGCCTGGCGTCCAGCTCCGCAACCAATCCGTCGATCGTGGGGAAGTAAAGGACGTACGCGTCGGCTTGTTCCAATCCAAGCCGCCGGTCACGCGCGTGGTGCTCGACCTCAAGTCTGCGCAGTCGTATCAGATTTTTCCTTCGGGCCGCACCGTGATGATTAAAATTAATAACGATCCCACGGGCGGCGATGCGTCTGCCCAGGCCGGTGATCCGGGCGCACAACCTCATCGTCCCGGCTTGGTGATTGCGAACTTTACAACGCGCGCGGAACCGATCCGCGTGGAAGCCCCGCCCCAACCTTCAGTTCAGGTTTCCTATCGCAACGGTCTGCTGGGGATTCACGCCAATAAGGCAACGCTGTCGGAAGTGCTTTACGCAATCCAGCAGCGCACCGGCGCCGATATTTCGATCGCTGCCGGAGCCGAGCAGGAAAAAGTTGTTGCCGATATTGAACCTGGCCCGGCTGCCGAAGTTTTGGCCCGACTGCTGAACGGATCGAAGTTCAACTTCCTGATTCTCAACGCCAGCAACGATCCTACTCAACTCGAACGAGTGATCCTGACCACCAAGCCTGACATCGTCTTCACTCCGCCCACCCCGCAACCAACCAGACAGGCCATGGCGGAAAGAGCGGAGAAGGACGAAGAGTCCATGGACGATGAGCCGGCGTATTCCCGCAACGGCCCCGGCAATGGACCGCCTCCGCCTCTGCCGGTCGCTTCAAAAGGCGCCGTCGAAACCAGGCCCGCAGACCCGAATAAGGCTGCCGACCCGAATAAGCCTGCCAGCGACGACACCACAACTCCCGATCAGTAGCGCGGTAATCCAACTCGCAATTAGCAACCCGGTCGCCCTACGGATTATTAATCAACCGCACCGGCACCGCAGAATTCCCAATCACCGGACTGCCCACGGGGTCCGGATTCGCGGCGTTTCCATTGCTGCATCCCGCCACGTTGATGACCGTGACATTGATGTCTCCATTGGCATCGACGGCGTTGATGAAGACTTCCAGAAAACCGACGAAAGTGACGTTATTCAGGGGCTGGGTGTTGGTGAGCGTCACGGAGTTGTCATAGATGGGCAACGTCACCAGCGAAGCGCTCACGCTAACCGGACTGCCTGACGTGAGGCCAGCGCTCAGCAGAGGGTTGCTGCTGCCGGCAAGAATCTGGAAAGGAAAGGCACTGGGAGCTCCGAAGGGGCTCAAATAATCCTGGCCAGTCGATGCGGTCGTCGTGCCAGTGTCTCCTTGATGGATCAAACAACTGACGCCCGTGGTGGTCGGAACGGCGGGGCTGATGGTTAAGTCGGCAATATTGCCACCACCCGGCGCCTGCACGCCGCACGAGTAATTCGTAGGCTGATCGCATCCCTCAATCGCTTCCTCATAGCCGTTGCCGGTGGAGCAGGAGGGAATACCGATGACCGGCGAGCCGACTTGATTGGGAACATACTGTAGAGTAGCGGTACCAGGGGGAAGCGTCGCGGGAGACGAGTTTGCTTGAGGGGTAGGGTTGATCAACGTGCAGCCTGAGCCAGCGCTCGTGCAGTCCGGTACCAGCCAAAACGTCTCGCCGATGACCCCGCTCGCGCTCGTGCCTCCGGTGGAGATCCCGCCATGTGTGATCGCTCCCGTGTTCAGGTTCACGAACGTCGTGCACGAGCCTGCACTACCTCCGGTGCAGAGCGTTCCACCTGGCGGGTTCCCTGGGTCCTGATTCGGCACGATCCAAGGCTTCGCGCAGCGCGGGTTTACCGGAATGATGGTTCCTGTCTCCTGATTGCCTTGAACCCCAGAATTTGAGGGATTGAACGCCTCGGCCACTGCCGTCGCGCTGACTTGCTGTCCGCTATAGCCCCAGATGCGGGAAAAAAAAGTCGGCAGCCCAGTCTGCGTCAGTTGCACCGTCACCATGGGATTCAAGCCAAACGCGGTAGTCGTAGCCAGGCTCCGACAATCGGAACTGGAAGTGATCGAACCGCCGGTTCCCGCCGAGTATGTGACCGTAGGAGTGATGACCGCAAGGGTGCCAATGGAATTCTGCGCCGCCACCGCCTTGGCCACACGCGTGGCCAGGCCATTCACTCCGTCATCGGGGCCGCAAATCTGCAGCCAGTTTCCCGTGATGTTCTGCGGATCGCCGGTAATGCCGGAGACCGAAAGAATTTTCGCGGCCGCGATCGCCGCCGAATCCACCGAGCGTTGCGCTTCCTCTTTGGCCAGGTACAGCGTGATGACGTCAATCGAAAGCGCCGCCATGGCAATGATCGCCACCATGGAGATCGCGATCAGCGCCATGGTGATGCCCCGCTGCCGCGATCTCGAGTTCGCGCACCCCCGCGGAATAAAAGGCGTCTTCATGGCTTACTCTTCATTATCTACGCTTCGTCGTTTACGCGTCATTGCCATCACGAGTCATCGCCTAGTTTTCGTTCATCGAGACCGCCACGGCCGTGATCTGCATTGGCAGTATCGTATTGCCTCCCAGCAGACTGGCTACATTGCCGAACTTCCATGTGTATGGGTATTGAATGCTCACGCAGGTATTGATCAGGGCCAGTTGTCCGGCGGCGCTTTGGGACACACAACTGGTGGGCGCGATGCTGGTCGCATTGGAGGGGAAGTAGTATCCGCGATTGACCGTGATCACCAGTCCGGCGGAGGGGCACCCGTTGCCGGCGCTGGCGAATACCCAGGTCAACCCGGTGTTGGTGGCCGTCTGCGAGATGCCGCAGGTGTTGAGATTGCTGGCGGCCAAATAATTGTAGACGACCTGATATGCATCCGCGACCGAGACAGGCAGGGCAGTCTGTATATCGCTAGCGGGATCGTAAGCGGAAGCCCGGGCGGCGTCGCGTGCGATGTTGGTCAGGCGTTGCTTCAAGGTGAACGCGTTGCTGAAATCGAAGATTCCCACCACAAACACCACCAGCAATGGCAGCGCCACGGCAAACTCCACCAGCGCGGCCCCGTCATTGCGCGCCAGCTTGCCCAGCCAAGCTCGGAGACGTCGCCCGCGCATCAGCGTGTCTCCAGACGTACGCGCGATGAGGCCTGAATCCAGATTACCTGATGGTTGATCGAGGTAAAGGGCAGCCAAAACTGAAATGGATACTGAAAGGTTACCGAAACTCCGCACAACCCGGTCGTGCCCGGGCCGGTTCCCGAGGATGAAGTGTTGAGCTGAATCGGTGTCTGAATGCAGAAATTGGTGCTGGCAGTGCCATCGCAGGTCACCGGAGTTCCGTACTGGCAGGAAAGCAGTGTGGGAATCGACGTTGGATACTGCGCCAATTGCCAGTTCAACTGCGAGGCCTGCATGGCCGTTTGAACCGCCGCGGTGGCATTCAGGTCGTACTGCGCCAGCGTATTACTTCCGGCGCAGGTGGCGCAATAGGCGATCGACCCGGCCCGCGCTCCCTCTTGCGCCGCTCGCGTGATTGCCCCGTAAATGCTGAACGCCTGTCCGAACCAGAAGATTCCCAGCAGAATCATGAAAAGAATGGGAAGCACCGCGGCGGTTTCGGCGATCTCGGCCCCACGCGTTTCCTGTATGAGTTCGCTGAGCATTCGGCGGTCGGTGATTCTTATGAGGCGGGTTCTCATGACGCTACTCCCCGCATCCGCGCCACACCATACAAAGCCACGGTCAGCGCCAGCGCCACGCCATAGGGAATCTTCAACGAATCGGGATTATCCAACGACACTCTCGACTCCGGCAAGCGAAACGTAACCAGCGAAACCAGAATGTGACCGATATTGCGCACCGTCTGCATCAGTCGCCGCTTGTAGATGACCAGCGCCACAGCCATCAACCCCGCCACGAAAACCGACCCGATCAGCCAATCCATCAACAGTCCAGGCCCTGCAAACGCCCCCAGCGCTCCGGCCAGCTTCCAATCTCCCGCGCCCAGGCTGCGCAGCAACACAAACGGCAAGAGCAAACCCAGGCCGAGCAAAGCGCCCAGCAGGGAAGCCTTCAGTCCCATCCAGCCGCCAAAGACGGTGTTCGCCGTCACCCCCAGCGCGAATCCGGGCACGGTCAGCCAGTTCGGAATGCGGCGGCTGCGCAGGTCCATCCCAGCCGCGATGGCCGCCACCAGCACCGCGCCCGCCAGAATTTGCGGCTTCAACCCAAGCCTCCATTCGCGCCAGTGCTAGCTGCGCCACGCACAAAGCCATGATAACCAACACATAGACTGTGGGGAAGATGGTTCTAGGGCACCACAGAAAAGCGGACCTTAGCCCTCAGACCTCGGACCTCGGACCTCGCTCCTTACACATTTGAACGAATTGAGGATTCCTAGGACACGGGTTCAGGCAGACGGTTCTAAGGCTACGGTCAAGAAGTTCCTGAAGGGCACGTCAACGCAACGGGTCTGAAGCCCGAGGTCCAACGCCCGCCGTTACCGATTAAACGGCGGAGTAGTATTATGCTCGGCCACAACCCGCTTGGCGTTCTCGGCCAGCGCCTTGGCCTGAGGCAAAAGCTCCAGAGCCTTCACCACTTCCGGATCGGATTCCGCCCGCACCTTCATGCCTTCATCCTGCCCAAAGGCGTCGATGAATATCTCCGACTTGATGTTTGACCTAATCCAATCGCTGTTGTCGAGCAATTCCGCCTGGGTGTAAGGAACGTTGCCGTCGTCAAGCGATTTACGGAATTCGATCATGGTGGCATCGTCGACTTCAAAACTCTTGGTCGGATGATGATTCACCACGTAGCGCTTGGCGAAATTGAAGAACGCATAATGCTGCAGCAGCGTGTCCTGGAAATGGTTGCTCTTCACCGGCGGAATATTCACATCCGGCGTGATTCCGCCGCCGCCATATACCGTGCGACCGCTGTCGGTCAGCTTCACCTCGCGGTTCGCCGTATTGCTGGTGTCGGAGCTGTCGGGGCGGTTGTAGTAGTAGTCGTAAAGCGAAATATTGGAGTAATCGCGCTGGATCAGGCGTCCGCTGGGCGTGTAGTAATGCGCCGTGGTCAGCGCCAGGCCCGTATTTTCCGACAGCGGATAGACGGTCTGCACCAATCCCTTGCCGAAGGTGACTTCGCCGGCAATCAGGCCGCGGTCATGATCCTGAATCGCTCCAGAAACAATTTCCGCCGCTGACGCGGTCAGCCGGTTTACCAGCACCACGATGGGATAATCCTTGCCGCCATTGCCGTGCTGCGCCGTGTAGCGCTTTTCCGCCGATGCGCGGCCGTGATGCGAAACAATCAGCTGTCCCTTCTTCAGGAACTTGTCGGCCACGCCTACGCCCTCGCTCAGCAATCCGCCGGGATTCCCCCGCAAGTCGAGAATCAATCCCTTCAGATCGCCAAACTCATCGAGCGCTTCGGAAACTTCATGTTCGGTGGTCTCGTTGAAGCCGTTGACGTGCATGTAGCCGATGCCCGGCTTGATCAGGAAATGCACATCGACGCTGTAGCGCGGAATCTCGTCGCGCACCAGGGTGAACTCCATCGGCTTTTCCACGCCCTCGCGCAGAATGCTGATGTGGACCGTCGTCCCTTTCGGTCCTTTGAGCATGTCGGCCACATCGCTGGTGCTCATGTTCTCGGTGGCTTTGCCATCGACCGCGACGATCACGTCGCCGGGATGAATGCCCGCTTTATAGGCCGGAGTCCCCGTGAAGGGATAAATCACAATCACTTTATTGTTGCGCGGGCCCACCGTCATGCCCACGCCGTAATACTTGCCGCGCTGATCTTCGCGCATCAGCGCATAAGATTTAGGATCGAAGAAGTTCGAGTGCGGATCGAGCGCATGCAGCATGCCCGGAATCGCCCCGTTGTAGATGGCTTTATCCGGGTTGACCGGTTCGGCGTAGTTCTCCTCCACCAGCGAGTACACTTCCGTAAACTGCTTGAGGCTGGAGTTAACGTCAGAGTCGCCGGCGATGGACGACTGCTGGCCGGAGCGCTGGGCAAACAGAATTCCCAGAAACCCGCACGTAACGAGAAACACCACCACCACATAAAGCGACCGGCGAGAACTACTAGCCATCGGAATTCCTTTGGTGAGGGATTGCGTTCACCCCAGCTACCGCGTTGATTATCCGCAGTATACCACTGCTTTAGACGAGCCAGGACTCAGACGGTTATCGTTGGTAATCAGTGTCCGTAGGGCCCCAGTTGATCAGATGCAGGTAATCCGCGCGCGGTTCCCTCGCCTTTTCATCATCGCTACAAGGAACTCCGATTTCGACCGAATTGTGGAGGGGCGCGGCTATACGCCGCGCCGTAAGGCACCGTACCATTATCAGCAGTTCTTATCCGAGGCGCCTATACCATCAGCGAAATCCCGCTCAAGGCAGTCTGCGCTGCTTCAGCGGCCAGACCGCCGGCGCTGAATGGTTGCAGCATATTGAGCTGCAAGCCGTTATACGCCTGCTGCGCCGTGCTCGACTGCAGATCCTGAAACAATGAGCCGGTCACCGGCGTGGCGGGGCTGCCGTTGACCTCAGGTTTATGGTGAAAGTGAGCGTCAATGCTCTGAAAATCCTGCTTGAGGCTCGAGTAATCCTGTTCGGCCCCCGACAGATTTCCCGATTTCAACTGTTCCGACAGTTGGCTGAACGACTGGCTGATGGGATTATTCGGGTTCGACGTTGTGGATGCCGGTCCGCCAAGCTGCTGCAATGACGTCAAATCCGTCTGCGCCGCCGACAGGTTCCCCGATTGCAGGTCGGTCCCGAGCTGTTGAAATGTTTGCTGAAACTGCTGCAGATTGTTTTGCAGATTGGTGGGCTTTTGCAAATTTGTGTTCTGGAATGACTGAAGATTGTTGGAAATTGCCGATATAGTCATTGCACGCTCCTGATCCTGGCTTAAGTGGCAGGCGGGTTTTCAAAATCTAATGCCGGGTCCCCGGTTGCCATTGGCGATCAGTGCATCTGCCGTGCCAATTGCGCGATGCCTCGTTTCTTGGAATTGGTTAAGTCTTTGCAACTGTTTAGCGTGTCCCAGAATCATGCACGCCTCAAGACCTGTTCCTCCACTCGGCAAGCCCTGCCTAGCGCAACCCGGCAAACCATGCCGACCTCTGTTCGCTAGTCCCTAGTCCCTAATCCCTATTCTCTAGTCCCTATTCTCCCTAACTCCCCAAAATCTCTTCGAGATTAACCGGCTCTCTCCCTCCGCGCCGTATCTCCGTTTTGTCTCTTCCACATTGCCGCCTTCGCCCCAGGGCAGTTATGATGAAGCCCATGAGCTTTGGCGAGACCATCTTCCTGTTTTTTCTGGCTCTGATCATTTTCGGGCCCAAGAAATTGCCGGAGATCGCGCGCCTGGTGGGCAAGTACATGAACCAGTTCCGCAGCGCTTCCAACGAGTTCCGTTCGCAAATTGAACAGGAATTTGCGCTGATGGAGACCCGGCAGCACCAGGCAGCTCTTCCGCCAGCAGCGCCGCCCGGAACCGCCAGCCGCACCTTGCAGGATGCCTCCTCCACCGAAATCAGCCACGTTGCGCCATCGGCCTTCGCGGAAGCTTCGCTGAGTGAAGTTGCTGGACACGAGAATCATAGTTCAGAGAGTCCCGCACTCACGGAATCGCACCCCGTTGATGCTCACGATGAGCCGCTTTTTGCCCGCAACACGGAAAGCGCGATCAGCCCTTCCGCAGCCCCCGCCCCTGATTCCGTAAACGCCAACGCGCCGCAGGAATCGCATGTTTGACCTCACGGCCGCGGCTTCCCGCGGCAGCGGTGAAGAAAAAGATCCCATGCCCACCATGGGCTTTCTCGACCACCTGGAAGAACTCCGCAAGCGCATCGTTTATTCCTTCGGTGCCGTGGCCATCGGAACCATCGTGTGCTGGGGATTTCGCGTACGCATCTTCGGCATCATGCAGCGCCCCATCATGGACGCACTGCGCGCCAACGGCATGCCCGACAAATTGGTCTATCTGAATCCTACCGAGCCTTTCAATCTCTACTTGAAAGTGGCTTTGCTGGCCGGTTTATTCCTCACGTCTCCCTTCGTGCTCTATCAGGTTTGGTTGTTCATCGCTCCCGGCCTCTACCGTCATGAAAAGCGCTACGCCTTTCCGTTCATGATTTCTACGATTACCTTGTTCGCCGCCGGCGGATATTTCGGCTACCGCATCGCTTATCCTCGCGCCCTCACCTTCCTCATCGATTTCGGCAAGCAGTTTCAACCCATGATCACCATCGGTGAATACACGCAGTTGTTTCTGAGCATCGTGCTGGGCATGGGACTGATCTTCGAACTGCCGATCGTGGTCTTCTTTCTCGCTTTTCTGGGAATTGTCAGCCCACGCTTTCTGGTGAAGCACTTCCGCTACGCCATTTTGATCATCTTCATCATTGCTGCTATCGTTACCCCAACTCCCGATGTTATCAACATGTGCATTTTTGCCTCGCCCATGCTCGCTCTTTATGCGTTGAGCATCGGAGTGGCATGGCTGGTGCATCCCGACCAGCGCAAATCACGGGAGGCGGGAAACGAAGGGCAGTCCTCATCATCGAACTAATGATGACCGGATTAAAATGAACGGATCAAAATGAACGGATTGAAATTCCTCGCAACCGCGCTGCTCAGCCTGACCCTCGCACTGCCCGGTTGCAACGACGACAAAAAGCCTCAGGCTCAATCCGCGCCCCCCACGTACCCGCCCGCCCACGAGAGCGCTTTGCCGTCTCTCACTCTTCCTCCCGATTCCGGTCCGCCGCCGGCCTTCGATGCCGATCGCGCCATGCAGTATGTCAAAGACATCGTAAAATTCGGCCCGCGCCCCCTGGGCAGCGCCAACCACAAGAAGGTCGAACAATACATCGCCTCCCACTTGAAGGGAGATGAAGTCGAAGACGACTCGTTCACCGCCGATACTCCCGTCGGCAAGTTTCCCGTGCACAATATCGTCGCCAAGTTCCCCGGCACAAAAGATGGAATCATCGTCTTCGCCAGCCACTACGACACCAACTATCCTTTGCGCGATACTCCGTATGTCGGAGCCAATGACGGCGCGTCTTCAAGCGCCGTGCTGCTCGAAATCGCCAATCAGTTGCGCGGCAAACCGCGCGAAGGCTACAGCATCTGGCTGGTCTGGGACGACGCCGAAGAAGCCATGATTCCCGACACCGAGCGCGACTTCATGTCCGACAGTCTCTACGGCATCACCCATCTGGCGGAAAAATGGGAAGCCGAGGGCACCCTGAAGAAGATCAAAGGTTTTCTCTTAGCCGACATGATTGGCGATGCCGATCTCAACATCGATCGCGAGGGCAACTCCACGCCCTGGCTGCAAAGCGTAGTCTACGAATCCGCCACGCGGCTGGGCTATCAATCGCATTTTTTCGCCCGCTCGCTGCCCATGGACGACGATCATCTCCCATTCCTCAAGCGCGGCGTTCCCTGCGTGGATCTGATCGATTTTCTCTACGGCTACAACAACGTCTTCTGGCATACCTCGCAGGACACAGTCGACAAGCTGAGTCCCAAGAGCATGGAAATTGTCGGCGGCGTGATGCTGGAGACAGCCCGCATTCTCGATAAAATGGACCCGCTGCCGCCGAAGTAATTGTTGATTGTTGAATTTTGATTGTTGAATCAAACCAGAAGAGCCGTGGCGCGATGAGCCGATTAGCCTTCGCTCTGAGCTCATAGCTCATAGCTCTTCAATTCAACAGTCAACAATCAAGAATCAACAATCCCAATCACGCGGGAATTTCCGTGCTCCTGCTCTGGGTTCTCTTCAATCTATTCGTAGTCGGGATACTGGTGGCCGACCTGCGCGTGTTTCGCCGGCGTGGGCAGATCATCGGCTTTCGCGAAGCTCTCCGCTCCACCGCGCTCTACGTGGCCATGGCGGCCGCATTCGCCGCCGGTCTCTATTTCTGGCAGGGACGGCAAAACAGTCTCGAGTTCATCACCGCCTACGTGCTCGAGCTTTCGCTCAGCGTCGACAATCTTTTCCTGTTTCTCGTGATCTTCCGCTACTTCGCCGTCCCCGACGAGCAGCAGCATCGCGTGTTGTTCTGGGGAATCGTGGGCGCGCTCATTCTGCGCGGAACCTTTATCGTCGCCGGCGTCAGCCTGATCCAGCGCTTCCACTGGCTGTTCCTGATCTTCGGCGCACTGCTCATCTACAGCGGCATTCGCCTGGGGATCACCGGCCAACCGAAAGTTGATCCCGCAGCCAATCCTCTCGTCAAAGCTTTGCGGAGATTTGTTCCTGTAACCACCGAATACCAAGGCAGCCGCTTTTTCATCCGCAAGCCGGAGGAGAAAAATTCCCGGCAAAGCCTGCGCCTCTATGCCACGCCGCTAGTCGTGGTTCTGATCGTCATCGAAACCACCGACGTTCTATTCGCCGTCGATTCCATCCCCGCCGTTCTTTCGATCACCCTGAACGCCTTCATCGTCTATGCCGCCAACGTCTTCGCGATTCTGGGATTGCGGTCTATGTATTTTGCGGTCTCCGGGCTGATGCGGATCTTCCGCTTCCTCCGCTACGGCCTCGCGCTGGTCCTGGTGCTGACCGGAGCAAAGATGATGGGCGCCGACCACATTCACATTCCGATCGCCGCGACGCTAGGCGCAGTAGCCAGCCTGCTGCTGATTTCGATCGCGTTATCGCTAGCCTTCCCGAACAAAATTGAGTAATTGAGAAATTAAGCAATTGAGTAATTGCGGTTCACGTTTTCAAATTTCCCAATTACTCAATTACCCAACTACCCAATTTCTCAATGCCCCGATGCTCTCGCCCCATACGCTATCATGTACCCCAATGCCGCAAGTCACCATCCACGTGCCTCCGCGCCCCTACCAGGCATGGATCGAAAATGGCCTGCTCACGCAGGCAGGGACCATCCTGGCCGACGAACTCCCGCAGTCCAGCCGCATCTTCGTGGTCACCGTTCCCCCGGTCCGCAAACGCTGGGGAACGAAATTTCTGAGCTCTCTAAAATCCGCCGGCTTCACCGCTCAAATAATCTCCATGCCCGACGGCGAGCCCGCCAAGCGCATGTCCACCATCCTAGCCCTGGCCGAGAAACTGGCCCGCCTGGGCGCGGACCGCAAATCCGTCATCATCGCCCTCGGAGGCGGAGTCGTTGGCGATGTGGCCGGTCTGCTGGCCTCGTTGTACATGCGCGGCGTCGAACTGATTCAGGTCCCTACCACGGTGCTCGCGCAGGTCGACTCTTCGATCGGCGGCAAGACCGGAGTCAACCTCACCGCCGGCAAAAATCTCATCGGAACTTTTCATCATCCGCGCCTCGTGCTCATCGATCCCACCCTGCTGAGGACGCTCCCCGACCGCGAATTCCGCGCCGGACTTTACGAAGCGTTGAAATGCGGCGTAATCGGCAACGTGGAACTATTCCTGCGCTTCGAGCAGAATCGCGCCCGCATCCTGCAGCGCGATCCCGACGAACTGCAGTGGCTGATCGCACACTCGGTCAAACTCAAAGCGGAAGTCGTTTCGGCCGACGAGCGCGAGGGCGGTTTGCGCCGCGTTCTGAATTTCGGCCACACCATCGGCCACGCGCTCGAGGCCGAGGCCGGCTATGGCACGCTGCTGCACGGAGAAGCCGTTGCCTGGGGCATGATCGCGGCCACCAACATCGCCCTCACCGTCGGCCGCACCGATAGCGTCACCGCCGGCCGCATCGCCGACGCCGTCCTGAGCCTCGGCCGCTTGCCGGAAGTGAACGTGAATGCGCGAAAAATCCTGGCTCGGTTACAATCCGACAAGAAAACCCAGAACGGCGTCCTGCACTTCGTCTTGCCGCGCTCCATCGGCAAGGTCGAAATCGCCAATGATGTGCCGGTGACCGCGGTGCGCGATGCAGTCGAAGAACTGCGGCGCTTGTCGCGTGGCGGCGGGGTTTGGGGAAAATAGGGGATCATCATGCCGGAAACAGCGGAGCAATATATTCAGCGGATTCTCGGCCATCTCGAAGGCCGCGATGCAATTCAAGTGCAGCGCAAAACTGCCGCCAAACTCAAGCAAGTCACCCAGCACCTCAGCCCCAAGCAGTTGCGCTGGCGGCCGGAACCGGGCAGGTGGTCGATTGCCGAAATCGTCGCGCATCTCGCTGATGCCGAGGTAGTCGCCAGTTGGCGGATGCGCTCGATAGTCGGCGAAAACGGCATCACCATTCAGCCCTTCGACCAGGACGCCTGGGCCTCCGTGTTCAACTACGCCGGCCGCGACGTAAAGCGCTCGCTCGAAACCTTCCGCGTGTTGCGCGAAAACAATCTTGCGATGCTGAAAGAAATCCCGCGCGCCACCTGGGACAATTACGGCATCCACCTGGAGCGCGGCAAAGAAACCATCGCGCACCTGACGCGCATGTTTGCCGGCCACGATACCAATCATCTGCTGCAGGTCGAGCGCATCGTTAACCAACTCAAAGCCGAGCAACTCAAAGCGGCGAAATCGAAAGCCCCGAGCAAAGCGAATTCGAGTAAGCAGCAGAAGAAGAAGTAGAGGAACAAGCACCGCTAGAGTATTTTCGGAAATAGTTAATTAAATGCTTGTCATCCTGAGCGAAGCGAAGGACCTATGCAACTTGTTCGCGGCGCAAAGCAAAATGCCGGATTGCCCTTGGTCCTCTAACCCCCTTGCCCGCAACTGACAAACCGCCGGTAATCGGAGCCGCCCCCGAAGGAGCGGCCGCCGACCGCGCTTCCGCCGCGCGCGCCGTGCGCGAAATGTTTACCTCGATCGCGCCGCGCTACGACCTGCTGAATCACGTTCTCTCGTTTAGCATCGATCGAGTCTGGTGGCGTCGCACCGCCCGCACCTTCCGCCACATTCTCGCGCGATCGGACGCCCGCGTTCTCGACCTCTGCTGCGGCACCGGCGACATGGCATTCGCCCTGCGACGCCAGGCAGGGAACTCGTCCGCGCAAATCACAGGCGCAGATTTTTCTCACGCCATGCTGCAGCTCGCCCGCGCCAAATCCGTCGCGCAATCCGCCCCGGCCTGGATCGAAGCCGACGCCCTCAACCTCCCGTTCCCAACCAGCCACTTCGATCTGGTCACCTCCGCATTCGGATTCCGCAATCTCGCCGACTATGACGCAGGCCTGCGCGAAATCCTCCGCGTGCTTCGCCCCGGCGGCGAAGTCGGCATTCTCGACTTCGGCGAACCCAAGGGCGCAATGGGCGCAATCTACCGCATCTATTTCCGCCAGGTCCTGCCGCGCATCGGCACGCTCATCTCCGGCGTCCGCGGACCGTACGCCTATCTGCCGGCGTCAGTCGAGCGCTTTCCCGCCCCGCAAGAAATGCGCGAAAGAATGATGAAAGCCGGCTTCGCCGAAGCCACCTGGACGCCCTACACCTTTGGCATCGCCGCCCTGTATCGCGGAAAGAAAACCGCTTAGCAATTTGCGGGATGATCCACTGTGGAAAGATCCACGAAAAGAGTCGAGGAGCAATGATTCACGAAAGACTCGAGAACCAATGATCCACGAAAGAGTCGAGAACCGTGGAAGAGCGGCCCTTCAGGGCCGCGTCAGTCATGTCGAATCTCGTCGGGCTTCAGCCCCTGTGGTCGTTTTGCGGCGCTACGATAGCCCCGCTCTACCCAGCATCCCGTAACAACTTTCTCAGCGATTCCAAATCCCCGCGCCCCACATCCCCCACCACGAAATACCGCAACCCGTTTCTGCTCCAACTCTCCATCGAAAACGAAAGCGCCGAATCCCCGCGCCCCAAATCCCCGCCGCGGTCCTGAAAAATAAAAACAGAAATCTCGTGCTTCCGAATCCGATAAATCAACTGCGCCCCCGGCGACTGCTCCAGATACGCCACCCTCCCGCCCACCAGAGTAAAATCCGTGCCCGCCAGTTCCGGCAAGTTAAACGCGAACGGAATCTTTCCCTCAAACCACGGCTTCACCGTATGCCGGTCGGTCGAAACCACGTCCACCGGACTGACGCTGGCCAGCGTGGCCACATGCAAATCGGCCAATTCGCTGTAAACGCGTTCTTGCCGCGCTTTCCCGCGATCGGAATAAAAGGTCACAGCCAGCAACACCACCAGAACCAGCGCTGCAGGCGCAGCCACCAGATTCCACCAGCGCCAACGCTCCCGCGGTGGCGAAACGGCAACGCTCCGCCGCACCTTCTCCCGCAACTGCGCGCTCGCAGCATAATTCTTCCCGGCCGCAGCGATCGAACGCTTCAACTGAACCCGCTCCAGCACATCGGCCGAGCAGCTCGCGCACCCCCGCAAATGCGCCCCCAACGCCGCCGCATCGGCCACCGCCAGTTCGCCATCCGCGTAGGCGTCGAGCTTGTCACGCCACAACTCACACGCCATCGGGCCCTCCCTTGAACTTTGCCAGCAGCAACACGCGAAGCGCCTTGCGCGCGCGATGCAGCCGCGACATCACCGTGCCGATAGGGACGGATAGCACCTGCGCAATCTCCTCATACGACATTTCCTCGACCTCGCACAGCAACAGAATCTCCCGCGACGCCACCGGCAATTCCGTCAATGCCTCGCGCACCGTTTCGCGATTCGCGTGCTCAATCAACATCGCCTCCGGCGTAGGCGCGGTCGAAGCCACCGCCTCCGCCTCGTCCTCTTCAAACCCGACCGTCGCTTTCAGCCCGCTCCGCGAAGTCAAAAACGAATTCCGCAGGATGCGAAACATCCACGCGCGAAAGTTTGTGCCCTGCTGAAAACCCGCAAATCCGCGCAGCGCCTTGGCATAGGTTTCCTGCACCAAATCCTCAGCCTCGCTCGTATCCTGCGCGAGCCAGCGCGCGAAGTTGTAGAGCTGGTCGAACAAAGGGAGAGCGAGATCTTCAAACCTCACCGCAAGCGCGCGCTGATCTGGCACGGTCATAGAATAAACTGCCGCTCCCCGCGTTTTATTCCACCATCGCCGAAAAATATTTCTTTCCGGCAACCGGGAATATTTCCCGCCCTTCCCCGTTTTCACCTGCAGCGGACACACCGCAGGAGGAATCGTGAAACCCACCGACCGCAGGTCATTTCTCAAAATCGCCGGATCGTCGCTCGGCATCGGCGTGCTGTACTCCGCCTATCCGGCAGCGCTCGCCAGAGGCGAAGCCGCCGGCGTTTCCTCAACGCTCGCCCGCGCCAACGGAGAGAAGCTTACTCCGTTCTCTTTCGTGCAACTCAGCGACGCCCACGTCGGCTTCAACGGACCGCCGGACCCGCTCGGCACCAAGGCCTTCGAGCGCGCCGTCGACATGATCAACGCGCTGCCGCAACGCCCCGATCTCGTCCTGTTCACCGGCGACCTGACGCATGACACCGAAGACCGCGACGTGCACGTACTGCGCATGAAACAGTTTCAGGAAATATCGAAGAAAATCAACGTACCACTGATCAAGTGCGTCCCCGGCGAACACGATGCCGGACTCGACAGCGGCGCCCTTTATCGCGAATTCTTCGGCGATAGCCACTATTCATTCGACCACCGCGGAGTCCACTTCGTCGCGCTCGATAATGTCTCCCGCGCCAAACCGGAAATCGGCCCCGAACAGCTCGCCTGGCTGAAAAAAGATCTCGCCCGCTTTCCCAAAACCGCACCCATCGTGGTCTTTACCCACCGCCCACTGTTCGACCTGCGCCCCGACTGGGAGTGGTTCACCAGCGACGGAGACGAAGTCATGAACGTTCTTTCCGCCTACGATAACTTGACGGTCCTCTATGGGCACATCCATCGCGACGACGAGCACCAAACCGGCTCTGTCCGCCACTATGCCGCGCGATCGCTGATCTTCGGTTTCCCCGATCCCGCCGCCGTTACCGGTCCGCGCAAGCCCTTGCCGTTCGACAAAGATCATCCCTTCAAGAACCTGGGCCTTCGCACCGTCAGCTTCAACGGCAAGCCGCAACCCGGATCGCAACCGCTCGCCATCGAAGACATCGAACTGACCGCCCGCGAATTCCGCGGCATCAACGGCGTTCAGCAGATGCTAAGAAACCCAAATGTCTGAGTAGCGCCGCCGTCCCGGCCACGCAGCCGCGAAAGCCTGCCCTGAGCGAAGCCGAAATGCAGCGAAAGAAAAATCGCGTCGCACGCCACACATACGAACGAAGAAAGAAAGGATAGAAGACAATCTATGTTCCGCAAGAAGCTGATGAAAACCACAATCCTCACGGCGTTCTGCCTGGCCGCGCTGGCAGCTCTATGCGGCGCCAATCGCGCCCACGCCGGCGACACTCCCGTCGTCGAAATCACCGCCAAGCGCTTCGGCTTCACCCCCGACAAAATCACGCTCAAGCAAGGCCAGCCCATCAAACTCCGCATCCACAGCGAAGATGTCACCCACGGATTCTTTCTTCGCCCGCTCAAGCTCGACGAGGAAATTCCACCCGGCAAAACCGTCGAGGTCACCGTCACACCACAAGCCGCCGGCACGTTCACGCTCATCTGCCATCATTTCTGCGGAGCGGGACACGGCAACATGAACATGACTGTCGTGGTGGAGTAGCTCTTGGTTATCAGGCGACGTTCTATGGCGACGCTTGCTTTTTTCACCGCAGCCCGTCTCTCCCTGGCATCGCTCTCGCGAAGATGCAACTTGCGAGAAAGGAGCGCCGTGACCCCAGCGGTCGTGGCGCTCCTATTGCTCACGGCTTGCCGATTCCTCACCGGATGCCAGGTGCGCTCGCCCGGAAGCTTCGAAACCAGGCTCGTGGAAAACGCCAAGCGCCGCATCACCGTCGGCGGGCGCAACGACCTCAATCCGCTCCCGCCCACGCCGGAAAATATCAAAACCGGTCAGAACAACTTCACTTCCTACTGCATGGTCTGTCACGGCCTCGACGGCCAAAATACCGGCGTCCCCTTCGCCGACAAAATGTCTCCGCCCGTGCCGCCGCTCACCTCCGCCGACGTGCAGGCCTATACCGACGGCCAACTCCACCGCATCATCGCCGACGGTATCGCCCCTTCCGGCATGCCCGCCAACAAAACCATTTTCCGCGATGAAGAAATCTGGCAGCTCGTGCTCTACATCCGCCATCTCCCGCCCAAAGGCAGCCTCGGCGAGCCCCAAGTCTACGGCGGAGAAGAAAAAATTCCCGCAACCTCAGCACGCTGAACGCGAAAATACTTTCAAAAACGTTGTTATCCCGGAGTGTTGTCATCCTGAGCGGAGCCGCTTTTCAGGCGCAGCGAAGGATCTCCCGTGCCACGGCTCGGTGGGTCTGAAAGATCCGATTTCCTGGAAGGGATGAAAGTAGAGTCTAACCCTGCGTCTTCGGCGCAAAGCTGTCAGCAAACGCGTCGGTAATCGTGTAGCGAATCACATGCTCATACTCCGGCCCCAGAAATCGCCGCAGCCGGTCGGTGTTCATGATGTATTCGCTCGTCATGTAGGGAAGCGCCTCAGGAGGAATTGACGAAATCTTCTGCGCCCACAAAAAAGCCAACACCTTCTGCATCGCCCACTGCCCAGGCACGCGGATGAGTTTGGCTTTTGCCATCTCCACGCAGCGTCCAAACGTCAGCGGCTCGCCACGGCCTGCGACATTGAGAACCGTAAGCCGCTGCGTCTCCGGTTCGCGCTGCAGAGTGTGCCGGATCAGCCGCGCCATGTCGTCGACGTGGACGAATTGAATCTTGTTGTCCACATATTCCTGCCCGCGCGGCAGCATGCAAGGCAGGCGCTTACCATCGCTGCGCATTTTCTCCGCCCGTGCGCTCGTGCCATTGGGCGTGCCGCGGAAGGCGCGCATCAAATAATTTTCTACGCTGGCCCCGGCGAAAATGTGCGGCCGAAGAATGTACACGCTGCATCCCCGCAGCGCCGCGCACCGCTGCTGCACCACCTCATCGGATTCTTTTTTGTGAATTGCGTAGGCGAGCGTATGCGCGCCGAGGGGATATTCTTCCCTCACCGGCTCCGGCAAATCCGGTCCATACGCCGCAACGCTGCTGGGAAAAATGAACTGCTTGATGCCCGAATCGGAGGTGCGATTGACCTCAGTGATCGCCTCCATCACCCGCGCCGTCCCCGCCACGTTGATCTGCCACATGCGGTTGACGTCGAGAACCCCCGAGCGCACCGGGTCCATCACGAACGCCAGATGCACCACCGCAAACGGCTGGATGTCGCGCAGCAGTTCGAACAAGGCCCGGGTCGAAGACTCCTTTCCCAGATCCAGGCTCTCGAATCGCAACTCGGCATCGGTGCGGGGTGGAGTCACGTCCACCCCGATCACCGAAAAACTTCCGAGCAGCGGTAACAGCCGGGATCCCAGGTTGCCCGAGATGCCGGTCACTACGACAACGGGCTTTGCCATCAGTTCGGTTTAGGAGCCTGCGCCGGAGCTTGGGCCGGCGGAGGTTGGGTTTGCGGTTGCGCCGACTGTCCCGGCGGCCCCTGCGGCACGCGCGGACGCGGACCTCGCGGCGGCGGTATCGGTCCCGCCCCACCCGGTCCAAAGTAGGCGTCGTTGGTTTCCGACTTGAACGAATTATTCAGCTTATCCATGTTTTCCCGCATGCGGTCGTTCTTCAGCCGGCTCTGGATTTCGTTCTTCGCCTGATCCAGCGACATCTCCGTCTTGCTGTTCATTTTGTAAATGTAGTGGCCTCCGTTGTCGCTGATCACCTCGGAAACCTCTCCCGGTTTCAGATCGAATACCGCAACGTGGCCTTGCGGCAGCCCGGTCCGCCGCACCGACGGCAGATTCACCGTGGGATTTTCCACCTTCATCCCGGCAGCCTCAAACGCTTCCTTCTGCAGCTTGACCATGTCTTCTCCGGCCGCTGCGCGCGCCCGCAGATCCGACGCCAGCTTGTCCATGGCCGCGGCATTGGCATCCTGCTTCGCCTTGTCCGCGTCTTCCTTGGCCTTTTTCTGCTCGTCGGTCATCTTGTCTTCGTCTTTGTCTTCATTCTCTTTCGCATCCGTTTCGGTCTTGGTGCGCGGAACGAACAGGCGGTCAATGTTGTATTGCTCGTAGGCCGTGGGATTGTCCTTGTAATACTTCTCGATCTCGGCCTCGGGCACATCCGCTGCCTCGCGCTGCACCTTCTGCTGCAGCTTGTTGGTCAGCACCTGCATCTGCACAAATTTCAGGGTCTGCTTGTAGTCGTCGGTCTTGTCCATGCCCTCTTTGCGGGCCTGGGCCGACATGGCGATCAAGCGCGGCAATACTCCCGCCAATTGCTTCTTCAGTTGCGGAGTGGCCGGCGGGTTAGGAGACAGGCTGTTGGCCAGCTTCTCGAATTCCGCCTTGGTGATCACCGTTTTGCAATCGGCGGGCTTGGTTGCGGCCTTGGCCGGGGTCGCCGGCTTTGCCGCCGTGCCCTTCGCCGCAGCCGGCGCCGCAGTAGGCGCGCAGACGCCGTGTACTGTGATCACCGCCGCAGTGGCGGGCACTGCATCCGGGTTCGCCTTTGGCGCGGCTTCTTTTTTCTCTTGAGCCGGTTTCTCTTGGGCTTCGGGTGCGGCTTTGCCCTCTTGCGCTGCCGGGGCTGGCTGTTCTTGCGGCGCAGGTGTGCCCGGCGTGGCTTGTCCCCAAGCCAGCGTCCCCAACAAAACACACAGCAGCCAACTCTTCCTAATCATTCGTTTCCTCCAGGATTGGTCCACCAGAAAGGTGAAAATTGCCAAGCAAAGAATCCTAGCACATTTGGGCCCTTTTTCCTTCGATAACGGGCTGGCAGCGGGCTACTTTGAATTTTCCCGCCCGGGGCGCGTGGAGACGTCGATGGCGATGGCCCACGAGTTAGGGATACCCAGCGTAAGCAATGTCAGCATCCCAACCGCCACAAAGGTGAGGCCGCGTTGGGGGCGGTAGAGCAGGACGGCGCCCACTACAAGCATCCCGTATGCCACAAATGGAACAATCGCATAAGAGATCAGGTCCTGCCGTTGCTCGAAGCCCTTTTTATCGCCTCCTCCAATCAAACCGGTCCCCGAGTAAACTAAGCCCACAACACCCTCAAGGCAAATGCAAAGAGTGGCCGTGAGCCGAGTATGGTTCGGGAAGGTCAGAAGCGCGGCAGGGAACAATACGGAAGCGAAATAGACAACCGTGGGAGTAAGGTACATGCGATCTTAGCGGTGCTGTCTTCCACGCTTCGCTCAGCGCCGAGCGTGATCACGACAAACAACAGACCGATCAGGGTCGCGGCTGCCGCCGACGCGAGCAAATAAAAATTCGCCCATCGATCGAGTTCATTCATAAGCTCATCCAGGTCGCCCTTCTCTTACTTTAGCCGCTGCGAGGTGCCCTGCCATGATTTTCTTGCCGCTTTCCTCCGCTGGCGGCGATAATCCCTGCATGCACGGCACTCCGGCCATCTCCCCCACGGACCTGATGCGCGCCGAAAAACGCGCCGCCGCAGGCAACTCCGTACTGGCCGCGGTCGTCATCACCGTCCTGAAGATCACGGTTGGCGCCACCACCGGCAGCCTCGGTATCTTGTCGGAAGCCGCCCACTCCGCGCTCGATCTCATCGCCTCGTTGCTCACCTTCCTCTCGGTTCGGGTCTCCGACAAGCCTGCTGACGCCCAACATCAATACGGCCACGGCAAATTCGAAAACTTCACCGCCTTCCTCGAAACCGGATTGCTCCTTCTGACCTGCGTCTGGATCGTCTACGAAGCCGTGCTTCGACTTTTCTACCGTCACATTGAGATCGAACCGTCGATCGCCGCCTTTGCCGTGATGCTGATCTCCATGGCCGTCGACTATTGGCGCTCCCGCAGCCTGGGCCGCATCGCCCAGAAATATGACAGCCAGGCCCTCGAGGCCGACGCCCTGCATTTCTCCGCCGATATCTGGTCGGCCGGCGTCGTCGTCCTCGGACTGGCCCTGGTCCTCGTTGGCCGCATCTACCACATCGACCGTCTGCGCTATTCCGATCCCATTGCCGCTCTGTTCGTGGCCGGGGTCGTGATCTCGGTAAGCTGGCGCCTGGCCCGCCGCACCGTCGACGTACTGCTCGATGCCGCCCCGCCCGGCGTGCGTTCTCAAATCTACGACGCGGTTTGCCGCGTCGAGGGCGTGGTCGAAGTCGATCGCATCCGCATCCGCCGGTCCGGCAACCGCTACTTCGCCGACCTGGCCGTGGGCTTCGCCCGCTCCGTCACCTTCCAGCGCTCCGGACAACTCATCACCGCCGTCACCGATGCCGTGCGCCGCGTTCTTCCCAATGCCGACATCACCGTGCAACCTCTTCCGCGCGCCCAGCGCAGCGAAAACATTTTCGACCGCATCCGCGCCGCAGCCACGGATAAGAACTTGAACGTTCACGACATCAGCGTGCAGGAACTCGCCGGGCAAATCCACGTGGAGCAGCACATCGAACTCGACGAGCGCATGACCCTGAAGCAGGCGCACGACCAGGTCACCGAACTCGAAGCCGACATGCGCCGCGACGTCCCTGAAATCTCCGACATCCTGACTCACATCGAAAGCGAGCCCGCCACCATCGAACGCCCCGAAGAACTAGTAGGCGACGCCGCCCTCGAACAGCGCCTCAAGACCATCGCCGCGCACTTTCCCGAGATCCTCGACGTGCACGACTTCATCTTCAAGCGCGTCCGCAACCGTCTCTACCTGTCGTGCCACTGCACGCTCTCCGACGATCTCTCGCTAGCCAGCGTCCACGACATTCAGACCGAACTAGAAATCCGCTTCAAGCAAGAAGCCCCCGAGCTGTTCCGAGTCTTAATTCATCCCGAACCCAGCACCGACAACCGGCGGTGATTGTGACAGCCGGCACAACAAATTTCCGATTCGCGATTTCTAATTGCCGATTGGGAATCCTATGCACAGATTAACCGGCGGTGATTGTGATATCTGTCACAGACAAATTTCCGATTCGCGATTTCTAATTGCCGATGGGGAAGCGAAACGGAACAATCGCAAATCGGAAATCGAGAATCGAAAATCCAATTGGGGGATCCTATGGCGTGTACACCCAAAGAACTCCAGCAGCGCACCAAGGCGTTCGCCGTGCGCGTCTTACGCGTGTTTCGGTCTTTACCGGAGTCACGCGAGGCGCGAATCCTCTGTCACCTTATTTCGCTCCGCAACTTCGGTTGCGGCAAACTATCGAGCTGCCTGTCGCTCTCGCTCCACCCGGGACTTTGTGTCGAAACTTGGTATCGTAGAAGAAGAGGCGGATGAGAGTTTGTTCTGGCTGCAATTCATCGCAGATGCCGGACTGATGCCCAGGGAAAAGCTCAACGATTTGATCTCGGAGGCCAGTCAGCTGACCGCCATTTTCGTGGCTTCCAGACGAACGGCGAAAAGAAACAATCGCAAATCGGAAATCGAGAATCGAAAATCTCTATGATCGAAGCTAAGATCCTTTGGACGAACGGAGAACGTTTTATCGGCGAGGCCTCATCCCGCCATGCTCTGGTCGTCGACGCCTCTCCTGAAAAAACCGCCAACTCCCCCATGGAACTGGTCTTGATCGCCCTCTGCGGCTGCACCGCCTCCGACGTGGTTGGCATTCTGCGCAAGAAGCGGGAGCCCTTCACCGCGCTCGAAGTCAGCGCCGCAGGCGAACGCGCCTCGGGCTATCCCCAGGTCTATACAGAAATCAAACTAAAATATCGCGTCTCCGGCAAAGTCAGCAGCAAAGCGATGGAAGACGCCGTCCGCCTGTCGAAAGAAAAATACTGCTCCGTCTCAGCCATGTTGGAAAAAACCGCCAGGATCACCATAGAAATCGAATACGCGGCAGACTAAAGCCCACAAACTAAGGGCATTGTTGATCGCTGATTGAAAGGCCTAAGGGTTCGTCCTCGGCGATGGCTCTCTGACGGTTTTCAATCGACAATCAAAAATCAACAATCAACAATGCTAATTTCAACGGCGGTACAATAGCGTCACACCATGCGCGTGCTCTTCTTCACTCAACCCGGCTGCTTCTCCTGCGAGCTGATGCGCGTCTATCTCGAAGCCCGCGAGATCGCCTTCGAAGAGCACGACATCACCCTTGACCTGGTAGCCCGCCGCCTCATGACCGAAACCTACGCCAGCGACGAAACTCCCACCATGGTCATCTTCGCTGATGCGCCAGCCAGCGAATCGGCAGGTCAAACCGCAACTCAACCCGCAAGCGAACCCGAAGTCGTCACCGGCTTCGATCCCGCGCTTTTGGACGAGTTCCTGGATCCAAGCCAGCCCATGTAGGGACGGACGCCTCGTCCGTCCAGCGAGCGAAGTGAGCGCCTTTGCCCGCATGCCGAAGACCAGCCCAGCAGCGGCGATAGAATGCTAAGGGTGCCCGGTCAGACGAGCAGGCAAAGCCCGCAAGCAAATGCCCCAATTCAACAATCAACCATCAAAAATCAACAATTCCCCCGCCCGCGGATATTTCTACATCGCCTCCGCAGCCTTCCTCTGGGGAGTCTCCGCCGCGCTCGGACGCGCCGTCTTCACTGGAAAACTCGCTCTCGCCGGACAAGCCACTCATCCCATCGAACCGGTGATCCTCTCCCAAACCCGCACCACGTTTTCTCTGCTGGTCCTGCTGCCCATCCTCATCCGACGCGATGGACGCCGCCGCATCCATCTCCCCACGCCCGATCTCATCCAATGCCTCATTCTCGGCGTGCTGGGCGTGGCCGCGTCGAACTATTTCTATTACGTCGCCGTTCAGAAAACCAGCGTAGCCATCGCCATCGTCGTGCAATACACCGCGCCGGTGTGGGTGCTGCTCTACGTTGTCGCCCGCGGACAGCAGAGGCTCACGCTGCAAAAAATCGCCGCGGTGGCCGTCGCCATCGCCGGCATCGCCCTGACCATCGGCATCGTCGGAAATAAATCCGGGCTTCATCTCGGCTCCAAGGGCCTCGATACCTACGGCCTGATCGCCGCGGTCCTCGCGTCGTTTTCCTTCGCCTTTTACAACGTTGGCGGACACCGCATTCTCGCCCGCTACGACCGCTGGCGCGTGCTGGTCTGGACGCTCGCTGCCGCCGCCATCTTCTGGCTCGTCTTCAATCCGCCGTGGAAAGTCGCCGCCGCCCACTACACGCCCGCGCAGTGGACGTTCCTGTTCGTCTTCTCCATGATCTCGGTGCTGCTCCCGTTCTCGCTCTATTTCCAGGGCCTGCAGCATCTCGAACCCACCCGCGCCATCATCGCCAGTTGCCTGGAGCCGGTGTTCTCCATCCTGCTAGCCGCCGCGCTGCTGGGAGAATCCGTCCGCCCGATTCAGACGTTGGGGATAGTTCTGGTGCTGGCAGCGATCGTAATCGTGCAACTGCCAAGCAGGGGCGGGGAAGAGGCGCAGGTCGTGGTCGACCCAATCGAATGACGAAGAATCCTCTACTCGGGGGATTTTGATTCGTATCAGGGCGCGCCTTCAGGCGCGCCGCACGTGATGTAGAGAATGCCCGGCTTTAGCCGCTGCGGGCCTCAGCGGCTAAAGCCGTCGCGTTGATTAGCTTGGATGGCATCGCTGAAGCGATGCCCTGATGCAAAACCAGATCCGCCGCTGGTCGAGTTAGAAAGCTGGCCGCGCATATCGAGGTTTGTTGCGCATAAGCTGGTCTGCCAGGCCATTTAAAGCACAATTTGTGGCGGAGACGGATGCAGTCTGCTCCAGTCCGAACGCTCAAATCTGGTATATCTTTATCCGGTCGAACAGGAGTGCGTAATGCCAATGCATCGCAGATCCTTTTTGGAGCTTGCCCTTGTGGCTCTGCCATTGCCGCTGGTGGGTCAAACGCCGAGTACACCTTCCTCGACTGCGCCGTCGCCAGTAGCGGCCGGGGCAGACCGCGAGGCGAAGATGCGTCCGCTTGGCCCAAACCTGGCCTCGTACAAGGTCCTGACCCGGGAGACTGGGGGCGGTTTGTTTGTAATGGAGGAGACGAACCGCACGAAGGGCGGGCCGCCTCTGCACCTGCATCACGCAGAGGACGAGCTCTTCTATGTGCTTGAAGGAGAGTACATCGTTCAGGTAGGTGAACAGCGTTCTCGCCTGAAGACGGGTGATTGCGTGTTGGGGCCAAGAGGGATCCCGCACGCGTTCGCGCGTGTCGGCGAGTCGACTGGGAGACTGCTGATCTCCTATGCGCCCGCCGGGAAAATGGAGGCTTTCTTCAACGAAATAACGGGGATTACGCCGCCCGGCAAGTATGCGAATGATGCCGATATGCTTCGCGCCTATGGGATGGAAGCGGTTGGGCCGCAGATTCCCGTCAGTTAATTGAAGCTCCGAACTACTCAAGGATGAAGTGGAAAAGTGGCTGCAAGGCCTTCGGACGATCGAAGCTGACGCTCTACAGGATTGTCAGGTTGAGGAAACCATTCCAAATCGGATTATCCGCCGGTTACCTCCGTTTCCCCGCGTGACACATTCTTGACAATTGGCCTTGCCCGCTTGGTTACGCTGGCGTTGTCCCCCGACACGAATTTCTTGAGGTGATTTACCATGCGACTGCGCTCGCTTGCCAGCATGTTCGCGTTTCTGGTTCTGTGCCTGACGCCCTGCTTTGCCCATCATCAGGCGGTCATTGTCAACAAAGACAACACCGTCGGCAACGTCACGTCGGCGCATTTGTCGAAGATTATTCGCGGGGAAGTCCGGAAGTGGACTGACGGCAGAAACATCATGCTCATCCTGCACCGGGACGACGCGGGCGAATCCGAAACCCTGGAGCGGCTGAACAAAATGTCATCCGCGGAATGGAAGACGTTCGTCGCCTCTCACCGCGACTCCATCGCCTTCGTCGACACCGATGCCGACGTGCTCAAGGCCGTGCAAGCCCTTCCCGGAGCCATTGGACTGATCGAGGTCCACTCCATCGACAACAGCGTGAACGTGGTCCACGTCGACGGCAAGCTGCCCATGGAGATGGGCTATCTGCCTCATTGAGCCCCGAGTCCTTGGTCCCGAGTCCCGAGCTTGGAACCGCGAGTTTTGAGCCAAAATCCAGTTCCAAAATGGGAATTTTCGGCCTTTGTCGCGCACCGGGAATGGTGCAGCCTGCCGTTAAAGCGTTCCTCCCCAGCATCTTGCGGACTTGAAGGCCTGTGGATAAAAATGACTGTAAGTTATTGATAAATAAGCTAGTTATAATCGCCAAGGCAAATCGATTCTCCTTGCCCCAGGAGCGCGCCAAAGTTTTCCCTGACCTCCGGGTCGGCCAACCCTCCGATCATCGCCCTACGGGGCTCCAAATGAATTCTAGAGGCATTCTGGGAACGGGGCAGGAGGCGATTTTGCCCCCCCCCCGGCAATTGTTGATTGTTGATTGAAAAGCCTAAGGACTCATCCTTGGCAAAGACTCATCCTCGACTATGCTCCCCGAGGTCTTACAGTGTCTCGTCCCGTAGCCGTTGGGGAATTGTTGATTGCTGATTGAAAGGCATAAGGGTTCGTCCTCAACGACGGCTCCCTTAGGTCTTTCGGTTTTCAATCAACAATCAAAAATCAACAATTCCCCAACCCTCCCCTGCCCCAAAGATGAAAGTATCTCCGAGCTTTCCCCACATCCCGCCCGATCTGTTCCTTCAACGCCTCGACCGAGGGAAACTTTATCTCGTCCCGTAGCCGTTGCAGAAAACAAATCTCCACTTCCGTCTCCGGCGTCAGCTCAATGGGATGGAAATTGAGCAGGTGCGTTTCAATGGCGAACAACTCATGCTCGAACGTAGGACGATTCCCAACGTTGGTGACCGAATCAAATTGTTCCTCACCCACGCGCACGCGCGTGATGTAGACGCCGTCTTTCGGAACCAGCTCGTCGTAGCGCGAAAGATTGATCGTCGGCACGGTGTACTTCGATCCATAGCCGCGTCCACGCCCCGGCGTTCCCAGAATGCAGAACGGACGCGCCAGCAGATGCCGCGCCCGGCTCACCCGCCCATCGGTAATCAGCTTTCGAATCTGCGAGCTGGAGACAGTTTCGCCGCGCCGCTTCATCTCGGGATAGACCTTGACCTCAAATCCCATCTCGCGCCCAAACTCGGCCAGCAGGTTCACGTCGCCGGCGGCCTTGTGACCGAAGCGAAAGTTAAATCCTTCGTGCACTTCGCTCGCATGCAGTTTCTTTTTCAGAATGCGTTCGGCAAACTGCCGCGGCGTCATCAGCGACAAGTCGCGCCCGAAGGGAAGCAGCAGGACGGCGTCGATGCCAGTTTCAGAAAGCCAGCGCAACTTTTCCGCCAATGGTGTGATCAGCTTGAGCCCGGCCTCAGGTTTCAGAATCCTCGTAGGATGGGGATGGAACGTGACCGCCACGGCCTTGGCGCCGAGCGCGCGAGCCCGCGCCACGATTTCGCCCAGCACGTGCGCGTGTGCCCGGTGTACGCCGTCAAAGTTCCCCACACTCACTACGGATGGGCCGTAGCCGGCAGGGATATCGTCGAGATGGTTGAAGAGCTGCATCAAATTTTCGATTTCCGATTTTCGATTGCCAATTGAAATACTCCAGGCCGCTCAATCGCCAATCGAAAATTGCCAATCGAAAATCAGATTTCAAACTCCAGCTTCATTCCGTCATGAGCCAGCCGCACGTGCCGCGGCAACGTCGCATTGGTCGCTTCGTGTCCCAGATCGTGACAGATGTGCGTAAAGAAGGCTCGCTTGGGCTTTAACCGCTCCACAATGGCCAGCGAATTCTTCACCGTCGAGTGCGTGGGATGCGGTGTATGCCGCAGCGCATCCAGAAACAGGATGTCGAGCCCCGCCAACTGATCGAGCGACGACGCGGGAATCTCGCTGTGGTCGGTGAGGTAGGCCGCCGATCCGAAGCGATAGCCGTAAATCTGGGTTTCGCCGTGAATCAGAGTCACCGGCTCGAAGCGTACGCCAAACACATCCACCGGGCCGTCAATCGGCTTCAGTTCCAGCAGAGCCAGTCCGCCAAATTTGTATTCCCGGTCAAAGATGTAGGCAAACATTTTGCGCAAATACGCGGCTGCGTCCGGGCGCGCGTACAACGGCAGCTTTCCCGGCTTGTGACGATAACTCAGCGGGCGCAGATCGTCGATGCCGAGGATGTGATCGGCATGGGTGTGGGTGTAGAAGACGGCGTCGAGTTTGGTAATGTTCTCGCGCACCGCCTGCACATAGAAATCTGGGGTGGTGTCAATGATGACGACCTTGCCGCCATATTCGAGCAGGATGGAAGGCCGCGTCCTGCGGTCGTGCGGATCGCTGGAATGGCAGACCGCGCAGTCGCAGCCCAGGGTGGGCACACCCATCGAAGTTCCGCTGCCCAGCACGGTCAAAATCGCTTTCATCGCTCTTTGGTTGTCACTCCGGCTTTCGTTCGCATGCTATTTTCTTATCCCACGATCGTCCCTGTCGGCGGACCGGGCTGCGGCGCCCGCGCCAGCGCATTGGTGACTTCCACGTAGGCCATGCGCACCTCATAGATGCTGTTCTGCAGGAAACCCTCTTCGACCGGAGTGAGATTACCTTTCGTCTTGTCTGCGATCAGGCTGAGCGTATCGATGGTCTGGCGCGCGCCGATGATATCGACGGTCGGCTGTTCTCCCTGGCGGCGCATCATGCCCAGCTGCAGCATCGCCGTCATGTAGAGCGAGGCCAGGAAGCGTTCGAAAGTCATTTCAAATTCCTTCGCCGAGTGGCCGCTCAGGGTGACTTGCGCGTCGAGTTCTTTGGACGATTGGCGATAGGCGACGGCCTGCGCCTCTTGTTCGGCAGTGGTTGGGGGCGTGGGCATATCTCGATCGAGCGGGCTGGCAACCTCGGTTGCCTCGGGCGCTGCGGGCGGAGGCGCTTGTGTCGCTTGCGGAGTTTGTGCCGCAGCGCTGCCGGTGGGAACTGGCGCGGTTTTGGCAGGCTCACGCTCTTCCGAGCCGGAAGGCATGGACTCGGAGGTTTCCGTGCGCAATTCTCCTTCCGGCGTGAACAGGCGGCGGTCGGTTACCGTGAAACTGGATTGTTCGTGTTTCTTTTCGGCCATAGATAATTTCCTCAAAGGCCGCGACTGGTGGCGGCCGAAACCCGTATTGGTTCAGACTTCATTATTCAAACTTCTTCTTTCAAACTTGGTGGTGCTCGAGCGCCGGTTCGGGAGCGAACACTGTGTTGGCGAGCGGCGGTGCAGCCACCTTCGCCGTTACCCCGCTCGCCTCTACTTTGCTCATCTCTACGTCGCCCGTCTTTGCTTCGCCCGAATTACTCGGGCCAAGAATCACTTCGCGTCCCGGCGTTCCTATTTCGCGGCGGATGTAGCCCAGGGCGATGGTTTTGCCGGCCCCGTTCTTACCTGCGTCTGGGAAATACGCCACGCTGGTAATCTCACCCACTTCCTTTTCGCCGACACTGATCTTGTTGCCGGGCGCGATGTTGGCTTGGCCTTCGGCCACGAACGCGGTGAACTTGCGATGCACCGCGCCGCGGGAGCGGATGCGCTCCACAATCTCCTGACCAACATAGCATCCCTTGTTGAAGTTCAAGGCGCGCGCCTGCTCGGTTTCCTGCGGCAAATCGCGCTCGCGGATATCGACTCCATACAGCGGAATGCCGGACAGAATGCGTTGCAACTCCAGCGCTTCGTATCCCACGGGAGTTGCGCCGTGAGCGACGAGAGCATCCCAGGTTTTTCTTACGTCGGACGGAGAGAGCCACAGTTCATAGCTTTCGTGCTGCGGGTCTTCGCCACGCACGGCTGTGCATTTCGTGCACTCGCAGGCGCAGGTGCAGGTGGCGTCGAAGATTTGCAGCGGCGTAGTTTCTGGAATCTGAATGCCTGCCGCGCGCAGCACCTGGCGCGAGCGCGGCCCGGCGATGCCGAGGTAACTTAACTCGTCGCTCAGATTGGTCACAACCACGTCGTCCATGATGATGTAGTGGTCGAAGGTGGCCAGCAGTTTATCGAGTTGGCGGCGATCGGTGTCGACGACGATGGAGTCGCCGCGATTGTAGGCGTACAGATCGGCCAGAATGCGTCCTTGCGGATTCAGCAGAAAAGAATACACGCCGTGGCCCGGGGCGAGGTCACGAATGTTGTTAGTGACCATGCCGTTCAGCCAGCGCACGCGGTCTTCGCCGGTGAGCGAAATTTTCGCCCGGTAGCCCAGGTCGTAGACTCCGCAACTTCCGCGCAGCGCGGTGAGTTCGGCCTGCGGATCGGTGAAGCGCGCGGCGGTGGTTGCGCCACGGTAGTCGCCGAGGGCGGCTGCGCCCAATCCGTCGCCATGTTGTTGAAGGGCAGTAAGGTCCATACTCTTCTTTTGATTATAGCGAGTGGGTTTGGGTTCAGCCGCACCGGCGTCGATCTTGGCGTTCAGCCGGCCTACAAAGAGCTGGGTAGTGATGCAGTTTGCGTCCGAGGGTTCGTATCAGGGCATCGCTTCAGCGATGCCGTGAAACGGCTCCGTGGGAAAAGGCTTTAGCCGCTGTGCCTGGCCCAGGTGGCCGCAGCGGCTGAAGCCGATCGATCCTCTACCGTGCTCTCAGGGCACGCCTCGAAGGCGTGCCCTGATACAAAGCTTTCTTAAACTGCACCACTACCAAGAACTGGCGGATATTGCTCTTAGCGCCATATGGCGTTAGAATGGAGGCCAGGTGGCGATGTATGACGGTGGCAGGAATCGCAGAAGTTCTGGGCGGCAGGAAGGCACTTCGAAAACAGATTGAGACCTCCTCGGACCTGGCGCGGGCCACGCGCGGAGGCCTGCCGGTGCACTCACTGGATACGCTTGCCCGGGGGCTGGCGATGCCGCGAGGCGAGGTGGCGAAACTGCTGGGCATTTCCGTGCGCACGCTAAGCCGGCGATGCACGTCCAACAGCCGGCTCACGGCGGCCGAGTCCGATCGTATGGTGCGCCTTGCCCGTGTGCTGGCTCAGGCCCAGGAAACCCTGGGCAGCAAGGAAAAGGCCGGCCAGTGGCTGCAGACATCGAATCGGGCGCTTGAGGGCGACCGGCCCATTGACCGGCTGGACACCGACATCGGCGTGCGCAGCGTGGAACAGATTCTGGGTCGCATTGAATACGGCCTGTATAGCTGATGCGGATCTTAATTGATGAAGGTGTGGCGTATCTCGCTGGCGAAATATTCTCATTCGGCATTTTCCGGCGAGGGCGCGCGGCGGTTTGACGCACGCTGGAACTTTGCCGGCGTGCCCATGGTCTACACCTCTTCCTCGCTCGCGCTGGCCGCGATGGAATTCTTTGTTCACCTTGACCCTAGTCAGATTGCGGTTCCGCTCGTCGCTGTGATGGCTCAGGTGCCGGAGACTCTGTCCGTGGAACGAATCGAAGTGGCGAAGCTTCCGCGGGACTGGCGCAGAAGCGATCATCGAGCACTCCAGCAACTGGGCACGGATTGGCTAAAATCGCTGCGGTCGGTAGCTTTGCTTGTGCCTTCGGCGGCCATCCCGTGCGAGTGGAATGTTCTGCTGAATCCTTTGCATTCTGACTTTAAGAAGATCAAGATCGGCGAGCCTGAGCCGTTTTATTACGATGCGCGGATGTTTAGGTAAGCCTCCTGCCCATACATTGCGTCATCCCGAGCAAAGCCGTTTTTCAGGCGGAGAGAGGGATCTCCCGACCCACAATGCGCGCTAAGGGAGATCCCTCCGCCCGCTGGAGAAAACGCGGGCGTTCGGGATGACGCATGGTCAGGAGAGGTCCAAGCGGAGTCGACGGCCCGCGCTGTTACTTCGCGAATTGTGATACGTTTCCGCAGTGACCACTGAACACACTAAACGCATCGCCGTCATCCCCGGGGACGGGATTGGACAGGAAGTCATTCCGCAGGCTGTGAACGTGATACAGGCCTCTGGCGCGAAGGTTGAGCTTACTCATTTCGACTGGGGAGCGGACCGCTATCTGCGCGATGGGACGACTGTTCCGCCTGCCGGATTCGCCATGCTGGCTCGCGACTTCGACGCCATTTTCGTCGGCGCATTTGGCGATCCCCGGGTTAAGACCAACATTCATGCCAAAGAAATTCTGCTGGGCATGCGCTTCAGGATGGACCTTTACGCGAACGTGCGGCCGGTGCGGTTGATGGATGCCTCGCTTTGTCCGCTCAAAGGTGTTGAGCCGAAGGATGTGGATTTTGTTGTGCTCCGCGAAAACACCGAGGGCGTTTACACCGATGCGGGCGGCGTTTTCAAGCAGGGAACTGCCGACGAAATCGCGACGCAGGAAGACATCAATACGCGCAAGGGCGTGGAGCGCATCATCCGCTACGCGTTCGAGTATTGCAAAGCGCATACCAAGCTTGACGGCTCGCCGCGCTCGCGAGTTTTGATGTGCGATAAGTCGAACGCCATGACCCATGCCGGAGGGTTGTGGCAGCGGGTGTTTAAAGAAGTGAGCGTCGAGTATTCGGCGATTACGGCGCAGCACATGTATGTGGACGCGCTGTGCATGCAGATGGTGCGCGATCCGCGGCAGTTCGACGTGATCGTCACGAATAATATGTTTGGCGACATCATCACCGACCTTGCCGCCGGATTGCAGGGAGGGTTGGGCATGGCGGCCAGCGGAAATATTCATCCCGGGCGCACGTCGATGTTTGAGCCGGTACACGGCTCCGCCCCGCCGATTGCCGGGAAGAACATTGCCAATCCCTTTGGCGCGATTCTGACGGCGGCGATGATGCTGCGGCATCTGGGATTTTCGTATGAGGCCGACAAGATTGAGGCTGCGGTGCTCGAAGGCGTGCGGCAGAAGAAGACGACCGTCGATATCGGCGGGACGCTGGGGACGAAAGAAGCGGGTGAGTGGATTACCAACCGAGTGAGCCCTACTGGATAGGCGGTTAGAACATCACCAGTAGTGCGCGTTTTCCCTGCGGATAAAACCGGTCGCGCCTGCGTTCGTGGTACCCACCTTTCGCAAAGAACGCGAAAAGGATGGGGCACGCATTATAAAAGGGCGCCCCTTTCGGAGTAGGCTGCGGTTGTTCTGTGAGAAGCAGACAACCAAAAGCGCAACGAGAGGAGAACCCTGATGAACAGTGTGAGGTATGTGGGAATGGATGTCCACCGGGACACGATTTCGGTGGCGGTGCTGGACGAGAGTGGGCGGCTGATGATGCAGTCGGTGTTGGCGACGCGGGCGGGAGCGATTCTGGATTTTATTCATGGGGTGCGAGGCGCGCTGCACGTGACCTTCGAGGAGGGGACGCACTCGGCCTGGCTTTATGACGTGCTGGTGCGGCGGGTGGAGAAGCTGGTGGTGTGCGATCCGCGGAAGAATGCGTTGTTAAAGTCGGGCAGCAAGAGCGACGCGATCGACGCGCGCAAGCTGGCGGAGTTGTTGCGGGCGGGGATGCTGTCGCCGGTGTATCACGGGGAGACGAGTGCGCTGGAAGTGCAGCAGATGGCGCGCAGCTACACCCAGTTGACCGAAGATACGACGCGAGTGATGGCGCGGTTGAAGGCGGTGTTTCGCGGCCAGGCGGTGAGTTGCGTGGGCAAGAAGCTGTATGGGAAGCGGCATCGCGACGAGTATCTGGCGCAGTTGAGCGGCGGGTTGCGGCGTCGGGCCGAGCATTTGTATCGGGAACTGGACGCGCTGCAACCGCTGCGGCATGAGGTGAGGCGGGAGCTGATGGCGGAGTGCCG